>Ga0116170_10001071_pt1 | contig 28379 bp, 21 predicted proteins | sample AD_JPNHW1_MetaG_FD_89797 | JGI IMG/M metagenome (GOLD analysis project Ga0116170, IMG submission 89797) | Active sludge microbial communities of municipal wastewater-treating anaerobic digesters from Japan - AD_JPNHW1_MetaG | ecosystem: Engineered > Bioreactor > Anaerobic > Digestate | place... | reverse complement strand
TGTGGCCTATGCTTTTTATAACAATCGCATGTGGTGCTATAAGCGGTTTTCATTCAACCCAGTCGCCTCTTATGGCAAGATGCATGGAGAATGAAAAATTCGGGCGCAGAATTTTTTACGGAGCGATGATAGGGGAAGGCGCTATAGCTCTTGTTTGGGCTGCTGCAGCTATAACATTTTTTGACGGAGTAGGCGGTCTGGATGCGATACTTAAGAAAGGCGGCCCCGGACTTGTAGTAAATACTGTTTCGATAGGCCTTCTCGGCACAGTCGGTGGTGTTCTTGCAATACTCGGTGCTGTAGCATGCCCGATTACATCAGGTGACACAGCGTTCAGAAGCGCAAGGTTAACAATTGCTGACACATTCAATTACGATCAGAAGAGCATGAGAAGCCGTCTGCTTATTGCAGTTCCTCTTTTTGCAATAGGAATTTCACTGAACTTTGTAGATTTCGCTATTATATGGAGATACTTTGCATTCTCCAACCAGGCACTTGCAACTGTTGTTCTTTGGGCAAGTGCAGTCTATATGGCTAAGAACGATAAACTGCACTGGATAGCGACTGTTCCCGCGACATTTATGACAGCTGTGTGTTCCACATATATTCTTATAGCGCCGGAAGGATTGAAGTTCTCTACAGCTATAGCATACCCGGCAGGTATTGCCATTGCAGTTATTGCTTTAGCTGCTTTTATGTTCAGTAATCTTAAAAGATCACGGCTGGAACTTGCTCCGGAAACATCAAAATAAGTAATAAATAAAGATTGTTCTCTCAGTTTTGCGCGGAGAGAACAATCCCTCTTCCGATACGTTCAGCCCTGGAAATATTTCCAGGGCTGAACAGCTTTAATAATCATAAAATTAATCAGGAACGGAGATTTCCGCAGCATCTGCATAGAGGGTTAGTAACACTGCCTGTTGTAAATTCATGACGTAAAGCCTGCATCGGCGCGTCGTTCCATATATCGCAGAGAGAACTGGTAAGTGCACTGCCGAGAACAAGTTTTTTATTGTAATCAAAACAGCATGGTACAACATCGCCATCCCATGTGACTGTCATGTTTACCCAGGGGAAAGAACAGGTTACCGCTGAATGCACGGAAGTTTTGTCTGCTGCATATTCCGGGGCCAGGTCTTGTATCTCGGAGATGGCTCCATCCCATGTTGTAAAGTTTTTTAACAAAAATTTATCTATCTCTTCATGGGATTCCCATTCTTCCCTGACTGCGGCTACGCTTTCATCATTAAGGGAGAAATCTATCATTGAGAGAATTATCTTCATATCACACGGATTTTCTTTTTTGTAATTCAGAAAATCAAGCATCTGCCTGCGCGACGTTTCATATATATTCTCTATTCCCCGGATTTTTGAAAACGATTCATCATTGTGTCCGTCAAGAGACAGGTATAGAATGTGAAGCCCGGACCCTAGAAGTGACCTGATATTTTTTTCATTCAGCATGACAGGATTAACGGAAAGTCCGGTCCGGATCCCTTTGTCCGCAGCATAACGAATAAATGAATCAAACTGCGGGTGAAGCAGGCTCTCTCCAAAATGATGAAGCCAGACTACTCTGTCGTGATGGAATGAAGGGTTCACCGCGGCAAGCTCATCTATTATTTTTTTAAAGAGGCTAATGTCCATAAACCCCAGATCTCTGGTCATATGGTTTGTGCGCGGGCACATGACGCATTTCATCGGGCACCGGTTTGTCAGTTCAATATTAAACAGCCCGAAGGGATGACCGGAGATAATTTTTTTTTCAGTCAGAAATTCTGCTGCTTCAATCTCTTCCATAATGTTTTATCCTGTAGTTCAATTTCCGGCCGATTGCAAGGTTAAGCAATTAGTTAAGTGAAAAATCCAAATCAAATGATGAACGGAATATATTCAGCATTATTTAAAACGCGGTTTATACGGTGCAAGTAAAAAATAGATCAGTTTTCTTTTTCCGGAGTATGCGGTAATTTGAATCAGGAGTGATTAAATAAAATATTTTGTAATTAGAAGTTTATTCATTCAGAGACTTTTTTGTCATTGAAATATATATTTATAGCAGTTTACGTCTGAATCCGGCTGCGTTAGGTTACAGTTAAACTTCGAAGCCTGTACTGAACCTGTAAAGATAAGTGCAGCCGAAGATCAGGTTGTATAATTCAATGTGTGAAATAAAGATTCTGTCTTTCAGCAATTCGCGTACTGATCGGAATAAATTCCCGGAGGTTAATGTATCATGCATAAAGGAACAATATATATTGCCGGTGTTGATCATCTCATTCAATACAGGAATGGAATTGTTCAGGAGTATCTTTTCGATGAATTTTACGGTTTTCTTATAAATCTCATCTGGAGTTATAATATTACTGCTGTCGCAGAAGAATTTAACAGGGAATATCTTGAAGACGTATATTTTTCACCTGAGGCTACGGTTGAATCCGCCGCGGTGAAGTCCGGTGTGGCTCACTTTTTCTGCGATCCCGGAAAGGATGAACGTTTACGTATGGGAATTCCATATTTTGCTGATATCCGTAATATGATAAAGAAAAAATACGGGATACACGAGAAGTTTATCTCCGACAGAATTATGCGCGGGAAAATAGAACAGGAAACAATCGATGAATCGAAAAAATACTGGCAGATACGTGAAGAATACTGGTACAGTATTATATCCAATATCCCTTATGACAGCATTCTGTTTATCTGCGGGCATGAACATGTATTCCGGTTCAGAAATCTGCTGCTGCGGAATGGAAGAGATGCTGAAGTGATTGAATCATTCTGGCACGATGAAATTTTTTCTGATTATACTAAACTTGGAATCTGCTGATTTTTCTGCTGCTGTAAAATATGATTTACGTTCCTGAAATACCGGGACAGTTGGAGTTAGAATGATTATGACACAGCCTGCCTGACTTAATTTTTGTAATGCTGAACCTGGTTGCCCTCATAAGTCTTTTATACAGAGAAGCCGGACTTAAAATGGACTCCAGAATATAACAGTTATGCTCAGGCCAGGATCGATTAATTTCCAACTGACTTTTCGGTCACCGTCTGAAAAACAGAATTTCACTGACATTTGATAAGAAAAAATGATATTATTCTTAGAGAATATTTGTTTTTAATGTAACTTTCACAATAATATAAATATTTTTGCTAAACAATTTGACTTTCAAAAAGCATTTGGTATAAAGTAGATTATTCAATAAATAAATGGTGACCTCAATAATAGAGTTTTTTTGAGAGTTACAAAGTGTAATAGCCGTGAGTCTGCTTAGTTGTTATTACTGTGCTTAGTCCTTATCAGCACTTCGGCACACTCGGCGGGCAACCCGACAGATTCTGTTAACTGCTGCCGGAAATGTTCACCGGATTATATTACACCTTTATTTGTGGTGAAAAATAAAAGTAATGATAGGGGGAAGTATGGCAGTGAAAGACATTTATTCAGAAAAGCCCTGGCTTAAATTTTATCCTGACGGGGTACCGGCAAACATTAAGTATGAAGAAATCTGTCTCCATGATGTTCTGGAGAGGACTGTCTCAAGATATGGGGATCAGGATGCGCTGATATTCCAGGGATTCAGAATGAATTATAATGACCTGAACGATGTGGTTAACAGGCTGGCATTTTTCCTTGTTTCAAAAGGAGTTAAAAAAGGGGATGTCGTCGCGATACTTCTTCCGAACATGATACAGACTGTTGCAGCATATTATGCGGTTCTTAAAATAGGCGGGATAGTACAGATGAATAATCCCCTTTATACAGACCGGGAACTCTCGTACCAGTTCAATGATTCCGGCGCGAAGGTTCTTATAGCTCTTGACCTCCTTGCAAATAGAATGATAGCTCTCAGAAAAGATACAAAAATAAAAAATATAATATATACATCAATAGGAGATTATCTCCCTCCTGTAAAAAAAGTGCTGTTTAAAGTTGTGGGCAAAAAGAAAGGAATGGCTGCCGAGGTTCCTGCCGCGGAGAACGTTTATTCATGGACTGAGGCTGTAAAAGAAAAAGGTGCAGTTCCCAAAGTTAATGTTTCTTTTGATGACACTGCAGTGTACCAGTATACCGGCGGTACAACCGGTGCTTCAAAGGGTGCAATCCTGACACATAGAAATCTCTGCAGTATGGTTCAGATGTACCGCGCATGGTTTCCTACTTTAACATTGGGGAAAGAGGTACTTATTTCTGCCGCTCCGATATTTCATGTCCTTGGCATGAGTGCGGCAATGAATCTTCCTGTTCTTATGGGGTGGACCGCTGTAATGATACCTAAACCTCAGGCTCCTGATCTTCTCGCTGCAACCAGAAAGTACAGGCCTACTGTATGTTCCATGGTCCCGACAATGTATGTGGGTATGCTGCAGCACCCTGATCTTAAAAAAACAGACATGAGCTGCTACAAGGTCCTCTCTTCCGGCGGATCATCTTTACCTGTAGAGGTTCTGAAAAAATTTAAGGAGCTCACCGGTGCTGATATAAATGAAGGCTTTGGAATGACAGAGACTTCGCCTCAGACCCATCTTAACCCTTTCAACGGGCTTCATAAGGCGGGCAGTATAGGCCTTCCGTATCCTGATACTGAAGTAATGATTGTAGACCTTGCAACAGGTGAGGAACCGATGCCTGCGGGTAAAGAAGGCGAAATGATATTTAAGGGGCCCCAGGTCACAAAGGGGTACCTGAACAAGCCGGAAGAAACGGCAAAAGCGATAAGGAAAGGATGGCTTTATTCCGGTGACATCGCGTATATGGATGAGGACGGATATTTCTTTATAGTGGACAGAATGAAAGACCTGATAATTTCAAGCGGCTACAATGTTTACCCGAGGGAGATTGAAGAGGTACTTTATGAACATCCCGGAATTCAGAAGGCGGCAGCGATCGGGCTTCCTGATGAAAAGCGCGGTGAAAAGATAAAAGTATTTGTTGTTCCAAATGAAGGGGCGACTTTGGATACAGAAGAAGTTATGAAATACTGTCAGGAAAAGCTTGCAAAATATAAATGGCCTTCTCTTATTGAAATAAGATCCTCCCTCCCCGAAAGTACAGTAGGTAAGATTCTTAAAAAGGATCTGAAAAAAGAGGAAGAGGAGAAAAGAAAGTAGATTGATTAGCATAAAGTTTATTTGCTGTCATTCCGGCTGAAGTGACAACGGAATGCCGGAATCTCACAGTAGAAATTTAAAAAACCAGTTGTATGAGATTCCGGTATTTGACCGTCATATAACATCGTGTTATATGACGATAGGCAAACTTCGTGTTTGCTCCAAAAATTGAAGACGCAAAACCGGAATGACAGGATAAATAACATTGAATATTTGACAATATCGCATAGAGTATATAATAAGTCGTACATTTAATAAGGCCGTCAGCAGGAAAAGATGAAAGAGGAAGCGGAAAAATATACAACAGTAAAAAAAGTTATCCAGATGATTAAGCCCGGCAGCAAAATTTTTCTCAGTAGCGGTGCTGCCATCCCGAGACTTTTTGTATCAGAGATGACTGCCTCCAGCGAACAGAACCTCCTTGATCTGGAGCTGATTCAGCTTGTAACACTGGGTGAATATCTCAAAACAGATCTAGAGAGCAACTTGCGATACCGGCTCAAAACTTTCAGCACCGGTGAAAGCATAATAAAAAGAATCCAGTCAGGAGAAGTGGATTTTATTCCTGCTAATCTTATGGAAATTCCATTTATCTTTTCAAGGAAAGCCCTGAGGATAGATGTGGCAGTAATAACAGCATCTCCTCCGGACAGCAAGGGATTTATGAGCCTTGGAATCGCGTCTGATGTGGCAAAAATTGTAATCAAGCAGGCTAAACTCGTCGTGGTAGAGGTCAATCCCGCGATGCCTGTTACTTACGGCGATACATTTATTCATATAGATCAGGTCGACCGCCTTATCGAAAGTGATCTTCCCCTTCCTGAAAGAGAGAGAAAACCCTACGATGAGGCAATGAACAGAATCGGATTCCATATCTCAAATCTTGTTGATGACGGATCTACAGTTGTACTGAATGTAGGCAGAGTCTTTGATGCCATAGCTGAAAATTTGAAAAGCAAGAAAGATCTCGGTGTATTTACTAACGTTATCTCTGACTGGGTGATTGATCTTGTTGAAGGCGGCGCGATCTCCCGTGACAGAAACAGGTTGCAGGGGGGACAGGTTACGACGAGTTACTGTTACGGGAGTAAAAAACTTTATGACTATGTTTCCCATAACCCTATCTTTGAATTTCATCCTATTGTGGTTCTTGCCAATCCTCTGAATATCCGGAGAGTAAATAATCTTGTCAGCATCATGAATGTTAAAAGAATTGATGTAACGGGTGAACTTATCATTTTTTATTCAGGGGATAATCTTCTTTCCGGTTATGAGAGCAAACTGAATTTTTCCGTGGGCGCTGCCTTTGCCAGAAACGGGAGATCAATTATTGTACTTAATTCTGTAGACCGGGAAGGTAGAAGCAACATTGTCGTTACTCATGAAGATGAAGCTGACATGGCGCGTGGAACCCTCGGCGTTACAAGATATGTTGTTACGGAATATGGTGTTGCAAATCTTTTCGGAAGGTCCATAAGGGAGCGGGTTCTTGCAATGATAGATATTGCTCATCCCGACCACAGGGAGGAGCTTCTTGAAAAAGCGAAGAAGATGGGATACGCTTACAGGGACCAGATTTACAGCAGGGAGAACTCAGAAAATTACCCCGAATCCCTTGAAATAATGAAAAGTTTCAAGCAGGGCCTTGATGTGAAGATCAGGCCTATTAAACCATCTGATGAGGATATGATGCGTGAGCTTTTCTACCAGTTTTCGGATGAAGCGAAGTATCTGAGATATTTTTCCAAAGTCAACTCAATGCCTCACAAGAATATGCAGAGATATGTTAATATCGATTACGACAGAACCCTCTCAATTGTTGGAGTTCTGGAAACAGGGAGCACACAGAAGATAATTGCGGAAGCAAGGTATTCCTATTACGAACCTGATAACACTTATGAACTGGCATTTATTGTAAATGAGGAGTTTCAGGGAAGGGGAATTGCCGGTTTTCTCCTTGATTATCTTTTTAAAATCGCAAAAGAAAGGGGAATAAAATACCTTTGTGCCAGCGTACTTTATGAGAACAGCAAGATGATAAAGGTTTTTAAGAGAGGGAGTGTTAAACCTGATATAAATGTCGAAGACGGAGTAATTGTTTTTCGATATAATCTTTAACAGAAGTCTGATTTTTGACAATTTTTACTACTATTGCAGTAAAAAAAGCAAAATTTATTGACATTTTCAAAGTCCCCTTCTATGAATTCTTTAATAAACAGTCCGGATGGTCTTTCCCTCGAGTAGGTGAGGGGAAAGAATTTTTAAATAAAGACATATCTCCGGAACTTTTTATAACAAACTTGTCTCAGTTTGATAGAGTATTTAAAGTCTGATCAAAGATTTTGTAAAAGATAAATATAAATTGTCCGTTTTGCCGGATTTCACAAACACAAACATATATAAAGTTTTAAAACAAAGTCACTATTAACATTAATTTTATGGCGGATAAGGTTAACGATGGATTTACATTTTTCAATGTAACTCCCTCCGTTTTATGGGCGATCTTATCTCCCCGCAAAATAGATTTAAAATTATTAAGGAGGCTTATATGCTTAATCCATTGGTTGATGCTAGGGATGTAAAATTTGTTGTTTTTGAACTTCTTGAAGTTGACAAGATGACAAAGTACGCAGAATTCGCAGATTTCGATCATGACACTTTTGAGGCAACCATTGACCTCGCAGAGCAGATGGCTGTTGAAGTTTTCTATCCGACTGCTGAAGAGGGCGACAAAATCGGAGTTAAATGGGATCCGGTTACCAAAGCTGTTAAAATTCCGGAAATTTTCAAACCTGCACTTGACCAGTATTATGCAGCGGGTTTTATGGGGCTTACTGACCATCCGGAAGACGGTGGTATGGGTATGCCTAATCTTATAGGAGCTGCCGCAAGCGAATATGTATGCGCTGCCAACTATTGTCTCGGTATGTATCCCGGTCTTTCACACGGCTGCATGGAAATGTTATTTACTCATGCTACTGAAGAACAGAAGAGAATGTATGCGGACAAAATTATGACTGGTGAATGGGGCGGAACAATGTGTCTTACAGAGCCTGAAGCCGGTTCTGATGTAGGTAACCTCAAAACCAAAGCTGTTAAACAGGCAGATGGAACATACAAAATTACAGGACAGAAAATATTCATCTCATCAGGTGAAAACGATTATTACAAAAATATGATTCACCCTGTTCTTGCAAGAATAGAAGGTGACCCTAAAGGAACAAAAGGTATATCTATATTTATCGTTCCTAAATACAGAGTTAAACCTGACGGATCACTCGGCGAATTTAATGATGTAACATGTTCAGGTGTTGAGCACAAAATGGGTATCCACGGTCAGGCAACTTCTCAGCTCGCATTCGGCGACAATGGCAACTGTATAGGTTATATCATGGGGCAGGAACGCCAGGGTATGAAGATCATGTTCCAGATGATGAACTTTGCACGTAACGGTGTTGCTGTTCAGGGACATGGAAACGCTTCTGCTGCATACATGCACGCTGTAACATATGCTAAAAACAGATACCAGGGAGCTGATGTAACACAGATGCTCAATCCTGATGCGCCTCTTGTAACTATATCAAAACATCCTGATGTAAAAAGAATGCTCCTATGGATGAAATCACACCTTGAGGGACAGAGAATACTCTGCTACTTCCTGTTCAAAAATATTGACATGACACATGTTTCTACTGATCCTGTTGAAAAAGCTGAAGCACAGGGGCTTGTTGAAATTCTTACTCCTATATGTAAAGCAGGATGTACAGACAAAGGCGTTGAGATCACATCTATGGCAATGCAGACATACGGCGGATACGGATTCTGTAAAGACTATCCGATCGTAAGATACATGAGCGATTCCAAAATTCTTGCTATATGGGAAGGAACAAACGGTATTCAGTCTATGGACCTTACAATGAGAAAAATCCTCATGAACAAGGACCAGTTCAACTACAAAGCAATGACAAAGAGAATGCACGAAACTGTTGCTAAAGCTAAAGGTATTGTTGAGGATAAATATCTTGATCTTCTTACTGAAGGGCTTAAAGAGCTTGATGAGATTATCGAGATGCTTAAACAGCAGATGGCTACAGGTAAATTTCTTAACCTGTTTATGCATGCTACTCCTCTCCAGGAAGCAATGTACATGATCGCTATTGCATGGTGTCATGTATGGTCAATGACTGTTACTATTCCTAAAATGAAAGAGCTTGTCGGCGATGCTAAAGGGGCCGACAGAGATGCTATCCTTAATGATAATGCAGATGCTGCATACTATACAGGAAAGACTCTTGCTTCACAGTTCTATCTTGGATCAGAATTCCCTAAATTCTTCGGAAGAGCCAGAGCAATCAAGTTCAACGAAGGCGCACCAATCAAAGCTTCAGACCCTGTTTTCACAGGCGCTCTTGTTGAGTAGATTTTAATATCAGCACGGGGCGAAAGCCCCGGGATTTTCAAATAAAGAAACGGTATGCTTCACAGCATGCCGTTTCTTTATTATACAGGCATATATTTAATCTTGACATTGCCTATTTGATGTGCTGAAATTCATGAGTTTAAAATCAGGTTTAAAAATATAAATTTAATCTGTCAGCTGGCAAAGAATTTATTAAGAATCCCCGGATTGTTAAAATGTGTACAGACCAGATTAAGCTTGCGGTTTTTAAGATAGCATCGAATCTGCACCTGGGAGTTAAAGATGTTGAAATAACTTCTGCGGCAGAGTACTGATTCCTGATGAATGTTGCTGAGCCTGTCACAGTGTAAGGCCTTCAACATCCGGATTTTTCCGGTCAGTAAAACTGCCGGAGATAAGGAGGATACATGGAACAGATCTGGCAGTGGGGAATAGATGTCATTATTGTTGTTCAGCAGATCAGGTCCCCTTTTTTTGATGATTTTTTTCGTACCGTATCATTTTTCGGGACACTGATTTTTTATATGCTTTTTCTGCCGATTCTGTACTGGTGTTTTGATAAAAAAAATGCTGTGAGAATTTTTATTCTATTTCTGATTTCAAGCTGGATTAACTCAGTCATGAAAGATTTTATCAATCATCCGCGGCCGTATAATCTGAATGAAGCAGTGAAAATCGGAACGACCGGAGGGCCCGGTATTCCAAGCGGTCACGCCCAGCAATCCCTTGTTGTGTTCGGGTCACTATCTCTATGGCTCAGGAACAGGATTTTTACATATGGTGCTGTTATATTTATTTTTTTTATTGCGCTTTCAAGAATATATCTCGGAGTGCATTTCCCGACAGATATTTTAGGAGGATGGTTTCTCGGAGCAGCTCTTCTGATTATTCTCTGGCCATTGTTTGATAGAATTGAAAATTTTATGTCACAGGTAAGTCCGTTCATTCCGGCGTCTGCTGCAGTTGCTATACCGGTTTTATTATCTCCTGTGCTTGCTTCGGAATCGTCTGTAATGTCGATGGGAGCTTTTTCCGGTTTTTGTGTTGGAATAATTCTTGAAAAAAAATATATTGCCTTTGTACCGGCATCAGGCTTTAAGTCAGGTTTTTACAGATATATATCGGGGGTATTTGTTTTGCTGACACTTTATGTTTCACAAAAGGTTTTAATAAACAAAAATACCTCAAACTATTTGATATTCATGTTTGTTCATTCATGGGTTTTAGGCATCTGGGTATCTGCAGGTGCACCATGGCTGTTTAAAAAAATCAGGATATAAGTGATGTATAGACAGATAAAGATAAAGAAGGGGAGAGAGAGGTCTCTCGTCAACAGGCACCCGTGGGTATTCTCCGGCGCTCTTGCGGAGTTTCCGGATTATGATAATGGAGAGATAGTTGAAGCCGTATCATTTAAAAATGAGGTTCTCGGTTACGGTTTCTTTTCACCGGGTAGCCAGATAGTATGCCGCCTTTTTGAGTTTACCCCGGAAAGAATTGAAAATTTCGGGAAGAAGTACTTTAATGAAAAGATAGAACGTGCGGCGTTACTCAGAAAAAGAATCATCAGCGGGAATACCGACTGCTACAGGCTTATTAATGCGGAGGGTGATTTTTTTCCGGGAGTGATCGTCGATATATATGGCGGCGTTGCGGTGATTCAGATTCTGATGAAAGGAGCAGAGCTTCTGCTTGATGTTATCGCTGAATCACTTTTGAAATCCGGTTTTAACAATATATGCATTAAAAATCCGGGTGCCAATGAAGTAGAAAGAGTCGACATACCTTTTAAATTTATCCGTGGAGGTATGGAGTCAGCTGTTGAGGTAAGAGAGAACGGGCTTAAATTTATTGTCGATCCGGAACATGGGCAGAAAACAGGATTTTTTCTCGACCAGAGAGAGAATAGGAAACTTGTTGGAAAATTTTCCGAAGGGAGAAAGATCCTGAACGCATTCTGCTACACAGGCGGATTTTCGGTGTACGCGCTTGCCGGAGGTGCTGAACTTGTGCACAGCGTAGATATATCAGGTGATGCGGTTGATATGACATCTGAAAACATTAAGATTAATTCTCTGGAAAAAGGTAATCATAAAGCGGTTAAAGCTGACTGTTTTGAATATCTAAGAACTATGGAAGATAACTTTTATGACCTCATTGTGCTTGATCCCCCTGCATTTGTAAAATCTTCAAAAGGAGTTGAAAGAGGCGCCCGCGGTTATAAAGATATAAATTTAAGCGCAATAAAGAAAATCAGAAGGGATTCTCTGCTGTTTACATTTTCATGTTCGCATCATGTTACAGCCGATCTTTTCCGTAAGATTGTGTTTTCAGCCGCGGCAGATTCAGGGAGAGATGCCCGTGTTGTAGCACAGCTTTCGCAGGGGATGGACCATCCTTTCAGTATTTATCATCCTGAAGGGGAGTATCTGAAGGGACTTCTGCTGCATGTTGATTGATTTTTTTAACATAAATTTATAAAAATGCAGGAATGTCCTTGTTGACTTTTATAATATCCTTATTATAATTAGCATGAAAATTTCAATTGAAAAAGCATTAAAATATTTCTGATTGATTTGATCTAAATCTGAGTTCCCGGCGGTTTTTATCATGCTTGATAACGATAATTATCAATCCAATATTGAGGTCGACTCCGAAGATCTGAACGAGCTTGTACCCTACAAGCATAGAAAAAGGCTGAATGATCAGCCTAATAAAATACGAAACAGCGCCAGATACTATCCTGACGGAACAATTTTTGAGCCGTACATATATGTCCTCGGTCTTGGAGAAAAACACTTCAAAAATTTTGACAGGGAAATTCAGAGAATTACGGATGACTTTCCATGGACTAAAAAAAAATACATACGCTTTATTATGAATGAACTTATTATCAATACCCAGTTTTCTATGCTCAGGCAGATTGTTAATAATTCAAGTGAGAATAAAAAATCTGCAGGATATTTTAATGTTATTATTTATCCCTGTAATGATTTTTTCTCAGCTTCAATTGAGGAATTCGGGGATTTTTTTGATTATTATAAATATATTGATAAGCTCTCGGATTTTGATTACGATAACCCTGAGCATTATGACGCAGTTGATGAATCTGTATTAAAAAAAGAAGATCTTGTCTCAGACAGTCACGTTAAACTTGTTCTCGATTATAACTCTAACCTGAAACTTGCAGACGGCTCAAACAGGATAGGCCTTAGTGTAATTGAAAAAGCCACTGATCAGGATTTTTATATTACATCGTTTTATAAAAAGGGAAAATATATGTGGAAAAGAATATATTTCAGAGTTGAGAACAACAAGGAAGAGAAGGATTGATTAAAGAAACTTTCCGTGTTAACAGACCGCTCTCTGAACTAACCTTGAGATTAAGAATATTTTAAATCCTCTGAAAAAATCAGGGCTTTGTACAACTCTCCCCTGATCCGATGATCAAAACAGCAACTGTAATAAATATATTATCTGCCGTTATGGGTATCATAACTCTGATCCCCGGGATTATGAGTCTGAGGTGAAATTTATTTAAATGCCCGTGTTAATGAGTTATTTGTAACAACAATGGTATTGGATTGTTCTCATTTTATCTTCGATAATCCTGATGCAAGCAAAGGAGATTCAATATGGAATTTATAGATGTTATAAAAGCAAGAAGAAGTATAAGGAAATTTAAAAAAGACAGCGTTCCGGATGAGATGATTATGGAAATTCTTGAAGCTGCGAGGATAGCGCCGTCGGGTTCAAACCTTCAACCCTCACGTTTTATAATTGTGAAAAGTGAAGAGGGGAGAGAAAAACTTAAGCAGTGTACTCCTCTCCCTTTTGTGCATAATGCGCCGGTTACTATTATCTGTCTCGCCGATACATCTGCATTCAGCGGGCGCGATGCCAGAATGTCGGAACTCCGCGAGGCCGGGGCCTTTATGGATACTCCGCTTGATGGCGCAGGCTTTGCCGAAGCGATGAAGAACAGGTCTGTTATGTCTGATGCGGATGCCGCATCATATCTTAAGTTTAACTCGGCTATTGCAATTGATCATATGACGCTACGCGCCACAGATCTGGGGCTCGGAACCTGCTGGGTCGGGATGTTTGACCAGAAGAAATTAAAAGAAGTCTTTGCTATTGACAGCCGGTATCTTGTATCTGCCCTTATTCCGGTCGGATTTCCCGATCAGAATCCGGATCAGCGCCCGAGAATTCCAATGAATGAGATTCTGGTGAAAACAGTATAACAGCCCGTTATTCCGTTCTTCTGCAGGAGTTTGCCGGCTTACGGGATAGTAATTGACAAATATCTAACCGGTCATAAATTTTGGTCAGAACTGATTTTTTGTCATTTATATTTCTGTGACAATGTTCAAATTTTCTAATTCCGGAAAAGGTAATAAAAATGCATATATATCTCTGGTGGATAATATTCGGCGCGGTAATCACTGTTCTTATGATTCTTGATATTGGCGTATTCAACCGTAAAGCTCATGAAGTAAGCCTTAAGGAATCGCTCTGGTGGTCACTGTTCTGGACTGTAGTTGCGCTGCTGTTCTGTATAGTGATTTATTACTCCAACGGCCGTGATGGGGTGCTTGTATACCTGACTGCATATATTGTCGAAAGAGCACTCAGTATGGACAATCTTTTCGTTTTTCTTATGATATTCACTTATTTTCAGGTACCGGATAAATATCAGCACAGAATTCTTTTCTGGGGAATTATCGGTGCACTTGCAATGAGGTTTATATTCATTTTTGCCGGTATAACCCTTATAACAAAATTCCATTGGGTACTCTATATTTTTGGCGGAATCCTGATTTATTCGGGAATTAAAATGCTGGGTGACGACGATGAAGAGATCGAACCGGAAAAAAATCCTGTAATAAAACTCTTCCGAAAAATTATGCCGGTTGCAGAGAATTATAAAGGGGGGAGATTTTTTATAAAAAAGAATCTCAAATGGTTTGCTACACCTATGTTTATTGTTCTCCTTGTGATAGAGACGTCTGACGTTATCTTCGCTGTCGATTCAATTCCTGCTGTACTTTCAATATCGCAGGATACATTCATTGTCTATACGTCAAACATTATGGCAATACTCGGACTTAGAGCTTTATACTTCGCGCTTGCAGGCATAATGAAGATCTTCAGATTCCTGAATTACGGCCTTGCGGTAATACTCTCGTTTGTCGGAGTTAAGATGATTATATCAGGATTCTATAATATTTCAACAGCCATGTCGCTCAGTGTTATATGCCTGGTACTGATGCTATCTATCTTCGCATCACTTGTGTTCCCGGAGGAAGCTGCGGATTGAGACAGTTTTTTTGAATTTGTTTAGTAGTACATTCGGCAGATATTAAAAAAGAAATCCTGTTTTAAAGAACAGGATTTCTTTTTATAGTATGTAAAGATTTTTTAACGCAAAACTTTCAGTATTTTAATAACTTCTTCCATCATGGAATCTGTAAAGTCAAGGTGAGTGACAAACCGTATAGTTTGAGGTCCGAATATAGTTGCTTTTATATTTTTTTCATTCAGCTTGTTTATAAAATCAGTATCTTTCATATTTTTATTTAATTTAAAAATTAAAATATTCGTCTGTACGGGAAAAATTTCATCAACATATGGCAGAGTTTCAAGAACCGCTCCCATATCTCTCGCCCGCTGGTGATCTTCTTTTAATCTTTTAACGTTGTTGTCAAGCGCGTAGATTCCTGCTGCGGCAAGATATCCAGCCTGTCTCATCCCGCCGCCGATTGCTTTTCTTACCCTTAAAGCTTTTTTAATAAAATCTTTTTTACCCAGAAGAAGTGACCCTACCGGGGCACCGAGCCCCTTCGAAAGACAGATGGATATGGAATCAAAAAGCGATCCGTAGTCTCCGGGGTGTTCGCCTGTTTCTGCAATCGCGTTAAATATTCTTGCTCCGTCCATGTGGAATGCGAGGTTCATTTCTTTGCACAGTGAGGATATTCTTTTCAGTTCATTTATGTTCCAGTAGGCTCCACCGCCTTTGTTCACAGTGTTTTCAATTTCTACGAGTGAGGTCTTAGCTCTATGGATATCATCGGGGTTTATTGCAGCTTTAACATCCTCTGCGGTAAACCGGCCTCTGTCGCCGGAGAGAAGATTTACTGACGAGCCCGAGAGTCTTGCGATAGAACCGCATTCGTATACATATATGTGAGCAAGTCTGTCACAGATTACCTCATCGCCATGTGTGGTATGGACATTGATTGCTATCTGATTTGTCATCGTCCCGGATGCGCAGAATAAAGCAGCTTCCATGCCGAACAGCGATGCCGCTTTCTGTTCCAGTGCATTTATTGTCGGGTCCTCTTTGAATACATCATCTCCAACTTCCGCGCGCATCATCGCTTCGAGCATCTCTTTGCCGGGTCTTGTTACTGTGTCGCTTCTTAAGTCTATCATTTATTTCTCCATGTCAAACGGGAATGTTTAAGGCATTTTTACTTTTTTAACAAATTTGTCATTATTTTTTTAGAAATAAAAGTTGATTCTTCGGAGAAAAATTTATATATACTATATATATAAATTTTTTTTAAGGAGACTGTAATGAAAGGTAATGACAAACTGATTGATAAGCTTAATTTTCTGCTTGCTGATGAACTCACTGCAATAAACCAGTACATGGTACATTCAGAGATGTGTGCAAACTGGGGCTATCAGAAACTTCATGAAATATCCGAGAAGAGAGCCATTGACGAAATGAAACATGCAGAGAAACTCATAGGCAGGATATTGTTCCTTGAGGGGATTCCGGTTGTCAGTACTCTTAATAATATTCATATTGGAGAAAATGTAGCAAAACAGATTCCCAATGACAAGACTGCTGAAGAGGGCGCGATTAAAGCATATAATGAGGCAATCAAGCTTGCGTCTGAAGTCGGCGATAATGCAACAAAGGAAATGCTGGAGCACATTCTCAAGGATGAAGATGATCATATAGATAAACTTGAAGAGATGCTTGACCAGATCGAGCAGATGGGAATTCAGTTCTTCCTCAGTACCCAGGTTGCCGAATAACGCGTAAAGCAGCAGTGTAATGAATTGCTAATGATATTGCATGCCATACCCGCGCAGGCGGGTGTGGCAAAATTCCGGTTTTCTGTGCCTGTTTTTTCATTCTCCGAAACACTCCGTTCTTTCAGTAAAAAAATGATTGTGCAATTACCGAGTATGAATTATTATGTCACCTCTAGTTCTTCCGGGGTAAAATTCCTTTTATGACATTTAGCTTTTAATAAAATTGGCCATATATTCAATTCTGATTATGGTATAAAATCAATAAATTTATGAATATAGAACCTGATATAAATTTTCCGGATCTCTTTTCAATTACTCCAGTCGTTAGTGAAACGGAGGGGAAACCTGTAATTGAAAATGAACTGAAAATCAGGGAGTCTTTTATGAACTTCCGGATTTCTGATGGGAAGAGGTTTATTCTCAAATCGGAATCTTTCATCCTCAAACTCGCGCATACTTATAATAAAATATTATCTCTTTCAAATTCCAGGACAAGAATTCTTGCACACCAGGTTGAGAGTACACACCGTATAGTCAATTCTCTCAGGCAGAGATTTCTCATTGCTGATGAGGTCGGACTCGGTAAAACTATCGAGGCCGGGCTTGTTATTAAAGAGATGGTTTACAGGCAGAGTTATACAAGGATAATGATAGTATGCCCCGCTTCTCTTATGTTTCAGTGGCAGAATGAGATGGAGAACAAGTTTAATGAGAAATTTATTATTATGGACCGTAAAGTTTTAAGGAAAGCGGTGAAAGCATCCGGAGAAAACGGCAACCCGTGGAAAGTTCATGACAAGATAATCTGTTCTCTCGACTTTATAAAAAATAAAAATTTCGAGGAGGACCTCGGCAGGTGCTCCTGGGACGCTGTAATATTTGATGAAGCTCACCGGCTGAGGAGAGATGTAAACACATCAACTCTTGCCTACAACATGGCTGAAGTGATATCTGCAAAAACCAGATCGCTGCTGCTCCTTTCCGCCACTCCATTCAGGGGTAAACTCGAGGAACTCTTTTTTTTAATCGGGCTGATAGATAAAAATACACTGGGGCCATTCCAGTCTTTTTATAATGAATTCTGTCTTGACGGAGCGGATCTCTCCGGGCTTAAAAGAAAACTCGATCAGGTGGTAATCAGAAGAACGAAGAACGAAGTCGGAGGATTTACCAAACGTTTTGCCAGGACAATAAGGTTTGAACTCTACCCGGATGAGCGGAGCCTTTATGATGAGACTACAAGATATGTAGCTGAAGAGTTTAACAGGGCCATGCAGTCCGAGAACCGGGCTGTGGGATTTGTTATGACAGTCTTTCAGAAACTGCTTGATTCCTCATCATATGCCCTGTATGTCGCGCTAACGAAGCGGACTGCGCGGCTGCAGGATCTTCTTGAAAGGGCTGTTGCAGGCCATCAGCAGATGGTTGTATTTAATAATGGAATTTTTGACAAAAATGATATGTCCGAGTTCGAGGAGATCCAGGAGAGCGATGATCTTACTGTAAGAAGAACAATTGATGAACTCAAGATGGAGATAACCACACTCAACAGGCTTGTTTTGATTGCATCCCGGATAGAAGTAAACAAAAAGGGCGAAAAATTAATCAGGCTTATACGTGACCTGAAAAGGAAGGGACACAAAAAGTTCCTGATTTTCACGCAGTTCAGAACAACACAGGATTACATAAATGAAATTCTTGGTGAATTCAATGTTGTTATTTTTAACGGATCAATGAACCGGGACCAGAAGGAGGAGGCAATACTCCGGTTCCGGGATGATGCCGAAATTCTAATCGCTACAGAAGCCGGCGGTGAAGGGCGGAATATGCAGTTCTGCGACGTCCTGATTAATTATGATCTTCCATGGTCACCATTGAAGATTGAACAGAGAATAGGAAGAATTCACAGGTTCGGGCAGCCGAATGATGTCCATATATATAACTTTTCCACCCGCGGCACAGTCGCAGAGAGAGTACTTGAAGTGCTTACGGAAAAACTGAAAATATTCGAAGAATCAATCGGTACGCCTGATATCATGCTCGGACAGATTGAGGATGAAGTGAACCTCAACACTCTTTTTATGGAACTGGCAACCGGAAGGAAAAAGAAAAAAGATGTTGAAGAGGAACTCTCCGGCAGGATGGAGAACGCAAGGCAGAGTTTTGAAAAACTTTCCGAACTCACAGTTGCCGGAAGAATGGACTTTAACTATGACGAATATTATAAAGTAACACTGAAAGACAGAAGTTTTACCAATAGACGAATTGAAAATTTCATTAATCATTTTATGGAAGAGGATTTCTACGCGGAGAATATGATCTCTCCAAAAAACGGAAGAACAGGACTGTATAAAGTAACACGGGGGAATACTAATGAACAGGTTGTCCGCTTTGGAACTTTTGACAGTGAAAAGGCGCTTGAGGACGAGGGATTGGAATTTCTCGCCTTCGGGCATGAGGTCGTGGATAATATAATTGAATACTGCTGCAGCGATAGTTTCGGCGGAGAGACCGGGATTGTGTGCATCAGTAATGAAAATAAATTCACAGGAATGATTTTTCACTTTCTGGTTAAGTTTTCTTCTGTTTCTGTTTCGCATGAATTCTATCCGGTGCTGATTGAAACTGACGGAGTTCTGGGAGATTTTGACCTGACAAGTATCGAACAGAATTTTGCTGATCTCGATTTTAATCATGATATACCCGTTTCAAGATACAGTAATACTATAACCGAAATATGTTCAAAGTACAGCAGCTACTCCGAAAAGGCACGTGACCGACTGATGAAGAAAATTGATGACCGCCTGTTTGACCTCAATGAAAATCTTGATATACAGATTGATCCTGAAGTTGAAAAGGTCAGGGAATCATACCGGAGGCAGATTAAGGAGCTTGAAGAAAAACTGGATCTTCAGGAGAGTCAGATGAAGTGGTATGGTAAAGATATGAAGAGCACTATTACCAGAACCCGGAATAAAATGCTGAAGGCTAAAACCGAGATGGAATCCCTTGTAACAGAATACCGGGGTTATTATGGAATTAAATATAATATTAAACTTGTCGGTGCCGCGGTAATTATTTCAACCGGTTAATATTATTAAAGTTGACAGACCTCAAAAATATTTGTATAGTGATAATGTTGAGTAAGGCAACAATTTAAAGTTTGTTTGAAATAAATGCTTCTCTTTATACATTTTCAGAATAATGCTGTCATGTTCTCTAAGCGGGGCGGACGCAGAAAGTATATTTTAGTACATCCATTCTTGATGAGCGTATTTTCTATGAAACTACTGTTTTGGATTTACCGCAAGACCACTTTCGAAGGCCGCCAGTTTACACGTTAATAGCATGCTGTAATAAATATAATAATAACCATATGCCAAACTTCCGGGTTGTTTAATGCGAAAGAGACTTTTTTTAATAATATTTTCAATTATTTTTACAACGGCAACCGTTATCTCCCTGCTGATCGGGCGGTTTTCATACAATTTTGTGAAAAATGTTTTACGTGAAAACCGGGAAGAACAAATTTATAGAATTGAAAGACAACTTGATCATTATCAGAGTATTCTCGGTTCAATAGAGAAGAATATGGATGACAGTGGGCAGGCTGCTCTGCATGATCTTGCAAAAAGCTATCCCTCATACGAATCAGTGAAAAATGTCTCACCACTTCAGCTACGGAAAAAAGCAAAAGAACTTAATGTGGGGCATATCTATTTTATTGATTCCGCAGGCGTAGTGTTTAATTCATCACTGACAGCCGATATCGGTTTAAATTTGCTGAGTGTAGGCACTTCGTTTACTAAATATATTAATTCCATATACGGCAGGGGAGATGTAGTATCTCAGGGCATTTCGGTTTCAATACGAGAGGGTAAAATATATCATTATATGTATTACAGCCCGAAGGGGAGTAACATTATTTATGAACTTTCGTTTGACGTGCTTGATTTTGTGAACAAAAAATATAATTTTGCACTTTATGAATTTCTTTTTGGTGATATGTTTAAAAATTTTTATAGCGGGTATCTTCAGTCTATTGATATTTATTCAATTTCTAAAAGTCTGGGATGGTCTTTAATTAATTCAGGGAAAAAAATTGATTTATCCTCTGACATTATGAAAAGAATAATAACAGAGGAAAATGTTGTAATTGAGTCCGGGAATAGAATATATGTTTATAAGAAAATGAAAATGAACCGGTATTTTTTTAACCGTACTACCAATGTATATTTTGAACTTATATATGATGTGAGTGCGCTTAATAAATATACCGAGAAGATAATATTATATTCTTTTATTTCAGTCATTATGATTACTATAGCTGCTTTTTTTATTTCAACAAGGAAATTAAATTCACTGTTCTTAAGCAGGATAATGAATATCATAGATGGCCTTAAGACGATAAGATACGGCGACTATGATACTGTAATAAATGATAATGAAAAAGATGAAATAAGCGATATTGCGGCAAATATTAATCAGCTGAGCAATACTATTAAGCATCGATCTGCTGAACTTAATATGTCAAATGAGGAATTGAGAGAACTTACCCTGTATGTGAATGATATTATTGAATCCATGCCTTCAATCATTATTACCCTTGATGAGGATGGAAGAATTATTCAATGGAACAAAGAAGCGGAAAAATTTACAGGATACACGTCCGCAGAATCCGTGGGGCGTGTCCTATGGGATTTTATCCCCGACCTCGGAAAGTATAAAGCAAAATGTGAAGAGGTACGTGAAAAACGTATTACTGTTGAACTGCTGAAAGAGGTTTTTGTTAAAGAAATTTGCGGCACTGAAGAAAACTATATAAAAAATATATTTATTTTCCCCTTCAGCAAAAAACATATTGCCGGTGTTATTATACGAATTGATGATATAACAGTTCTTGAAAAGAATGAAGAACGGTTAAACCGGGCATCGAGAGTTGAGGCACTTGGAACTATGGCCGGAGGGCTTGCCCATGATTTTAATAATATTATTTCGGGAATTATCAGCACCTCTTCATATCTTAATATGCTGATTAAAGATAATAATACCGGGGATGACGATATACTCACTCATCTTGATGTTATTAAACAATCGGGTGAAAAAGCTGCTCAGCTTGTGAAAAACCTCATGTCTGTTTCAAAGAATCAAACAGAAAGTTTTTCAAGAGTCAATCTTGAACAAATTATTATAGATGTAATAAATATAACCCGTTCATCGATTCCCTGTAATGTTGAATTATCATTTCATAACAGTACATCAGGGAGTTACATAAAAGGAAACAAAACTCAGCTTGAACAGGTGATACTTAATTTAATAGTTAATGCCTCTGATGCGATGAAGCGGAGTAATGGAAATGATCCGGCCATTTCACTTCTGCTCGATAAAATTGAATCCGATTCAAGAATTTTAGCAGGATTCAATGGCCCGGTATGGCGTCTGTCTGTTGCAGATAACGGCCCGGGGATAGACCGTGTAAATATTAAAAAAATATTTGATCCTTTTTTCACAACCAAGAGTGAAGGAAGCGGGCTTGGACTTGCTGTAGTGCATAATATTATCATCCGTCATGAAGGATTTATCGAAGTTCATTCCGAACCCGGTTCGGGAACGGTTTTTGATATTTATCTCCCCGCATCTGAATAATGAGACTGCCGCCTTTTTTTTCGGAATAAAATTTTTTTATTAATTCTTGACAGATTATGTCTCATTAGGTATGGTTAAAAAAATTAACTCAATACTTATTCCGCAGTTTTTATTAGTATGAAAATGGTCTGATAAGAAGACTGTCCCAGGTTATGATTTTCCAGATTTGTCATTCAGGTGCTGCAGCTAGCCGTATTCATTGCCGGTATGACAAAAATTGACTGATGAGACAGCTTAATGTAAAACTATTCAATTACACCAATTGAATATGCAGAAAAAATATTGGAAATAAATGAGGGTCTCTATGTCTAAAAGCATTAAAATCCCGTCAGAAATCTATTCAAGAGTATCCGGCTATTACAGACCTGTGAATCAGTGGAACAAAGGTAAGCAGGAGGAGTATGCTTGCAGAACCTGCCTGAATATCAGAAATGAAATGGCTCTTGCAACACCAAAAGAATTACAGACTGCTATCTCATAGGAAAAGCTTCATTAATAGTTAACTCAACTTTCGCAGCAATTATATCATTATCAAGATTAATACTATTCTTGATATATGCGTAACTGTAAATTGAACCGGTTCCGCTGTATGCGCTGTTATTAAATGCAACACTATATATGCTTGCCATGAAAATCATAAATGACATTGCTGCCGTCGCGAGTGAAGCAAAGGACCATATGTTATTTTTTGTTGTGTCTCTGGCTTCTGAGACTTTATGAGCAATGGAAAAATTCCATGAATCGCTTTCCAATCTCATTCTGATTTCTTCACTCATAATATTTTTGTTATCGTTCATGATTTTCCCTCCTGATATTTTCATGAATTATTTTTTTGCCCCTTGATGTTCTTGATTTTACAGTTCCGGGCCGTATCCCGAGTTTTTGTGAAATATCGTTTATGTTGAAACCCTGAGATGAAAGAGTCAGCACAGACCTGTATTTTTCCGGAAGGAGCATAAGATGATCGTGCAGATAGGCTGTGTCGCCTGAGTCCGGTTTCTGCACCAGGCTGTTATTCTCCCGCGCTTTTATTGCTTTCTCCTCTTCGCGTGTGAGTTTGTGGTTCATTCTCAGTGATTCGTTTTTTGCAATTTTATACAACCATGTTTCTAATGATGAGTCACCTCTGAAACTGTTTTTTATAAGTCCATTGTATGCGCGGATATATGTTTCCTGGGCAACATCATCTATTGCATGGTAAAATCGCGGTGCCATATTTTTTTCAATTGCGGAAAGAACAGTTTTTTTTGTTCTTTTTACAATTTCCGCGAAGTCCCTTTCATTCATCTCATTCCGCCGTTATTTCTCTGCATATTTTCAAAGAACATTTTTCTTTCACTATGGAGTATATTCATCTGCTCGGGTGTAAGAATCTCTGAAATTTCTTTCCCCTGACGGATTCGCAGCATGTGAATTTCAAGATTGAAATCTTCAATTTTTTTAAGCTGCTCTTTAACTGCTTTCATGTCGCTGGTATTACTGTCGAGCATATCCTTAAGTTTTTTTCTCTCCGGGTCAATCAGCTTTATGTATCCGGAAAATTCAGTATCAAATTTTTTGTTAAGTTCGTTAATCCGGTCTGACTGAACCTGGTTAAGGGAAAGTCTGTCTTTCATGAACTCAGGTTCACAGAACGGTCCGCCGAATCTGTTTCCTCTCATGTGATGTCTGCCCATACCCATCCTCTCTTCCATAAATCCGAATTGGGGAGGTGGAGGCCCTTCAAAATGTTCTTTTCTTAAAATAAATATACCTGCAATCATCTGGATCACAATTATTGAGGAGAGTATTGCTATAATTATTCTGTTATTCATAAAGTTCACCCTGGTAAAAAATCAGGATAAAGGCCTGAGTAATTCAGGCCTTTATCTCTTGTGTTATTTTTCATTATTCTCCATCATGTGATGACCTTTTCCGTTCCTGGGTTTTTTGTCATACATCGGATGGTTATTTTTAAGTTCGTTCCACTTAGTTTTCTGTTCAGCCGTGAGAACGTTTTCTATTTCTGCATCCTGTTTAGTTTTTAATTCTCTTACCTTGTCGCCATCATTTCTATTCTGATAAAATTTGTCCATGTTGTCTCTATGTATTTTGTAAATTTTATCAACCTGCTCATCGCTTAGCCTGAGATCTTTCTGAAGCATCCCGATGTGCGGTCCCTGCATTCCGCCCATAAGCCCGAAAGCCGGACAGTCTTTATTCATCATACCTTTATTTTTCATTCCCTGGCCTCGCATAGGATGATTTTTTGCGAAGTCATTCCATTTTGTTTTCTGTTCAGGAGTGAGAATACTTTCTACTTCAGCGCGATGTTTTTCTCTTAAATCTTTTATTTTATCAGCATCATTTCTGTTCTGGTAAAATTTATCCATATAATCTTTATCGATCTTGTACAGTTTATCAACCTGTGCATTTGTTAAATCGAACTGGTATTGAAGCATTTCAAGATGCTGAAATGGTTTATGCATACCCATCCCCATACCAGGCCCTCCAAAACCATTGCCGCCCATCCCCATTCCCTGCGCGAAAAGTGATGACCCTGTTAATGATAATATCATTAGTGATAGTGCTATAAATAAAGTTTTTTTCATCGGTTAATCCTCCGTTGTTTTAGAAGTTAGACCTGTGTTTTATGGAAAAGGTTCCATAGAAATATTTTTTATGGATATTTTCTAAAATTTTTTTCCGTCAGGTGCGGGGAGTGAAGAATAAGAAATCCATCACATAAGACTCCTGAACATAATCAGCAGAGTCATCAGCATCATAAGTATAAACAGTACCAGAGCTTTTTTTCTGTCATCAATTGATATACCTCTCTCCATAACAATATATATATGAGAAGATACAGTCGCTGTTATTGATACTGCAAGTGAAAGAAGAAATACGGTAATTGCGAGAAGAATCACTCCTAAAATAAATCCTCCCATGTGATGAGTCATAAGCAGCGAAGAGTTAAGCTCTTTAAATATTCCCGAGCTTAAGCCCGCGAATGTCGATTCTGAAGCCTTAATAAACAATGCCGGAATAGATGAAAAGATTATTGATGCATCGTTGCTCAACAGCCATTTAGACATTGCAATTGAGAGAGAGAATGCCGAGAGATGAATAAAAAATATCAGTGAGAATGTTATCGCAGCAACGAGCAGAATTACCGGTATCATAAAAATAATATTAAGATTATGCTTTTTTATAAACAGCATAAGATTTTTAAGATTAGTTACAATTCCGTTTTCTCTATGAGCTGAAACCGGCGGATAAAACCAGAGGCCGATAAAGCAGAGAATAAATATTGCAACAGATATGAGGTATACAGGTAAAAATGCCAGAGAGAAAAGCAGCGGCCCGAGGAATGGTATCTTCCCGAAAAGTATCAGTATTGTACTTACCGTTAACAGAATAATTATATTTCCTGCAAATACTCCCGGACCGGTCTTCAGTGTGAATTTAATTATCTCTTCAGTTTCAGTTTCCCTGGAATGAAATATTTTATCCATTGTGATTTTAGCGATAACTGAAGCGAAGAGTGTGTAGAATGAGAAAATTATAGCCATGGGAAACAGATTTATGAGAGACCCGGCAAATGGATTTACTGCAGCAGTTCCCGGTTTAGCCAGCAGGCTCTCGATGGAACTGAAAAGCTGAATTACAAGAAGCATACTCATAACACCGGCTGCTGAGACAATTATTTTTTTAACAGTGAATGCTTCTGATGCTGATTTGAAAAGTTCCCCTGCAGAGAATGTGTTAATGCTGTTGTTAATAAATGAGACAGGTTCTGCTTCTGCGGTTCTCGTTATGATTACATCCTCTTCCGGTTCTGCAATGACCGGTGCCACATTTTCTTTTACAATTTTTTTGGCCGGTGCAGTGCGGGATATTTCTTTCGGTTTAAATTCAATTGCAAAGTCTTTCATGCATTTTTTGCAGCTGTATCTGTAGCTGCCATGTTTTATATTTGAAAATGTAATCGAGTAAAACGCACCACAATGTGGACAGAATTGAAATTTAATCTTCTTGTCACACTTCCTGCAGTTTATAACAGATGTGTCACTGTTATTTGCCTGATCGTAAGTTACATCATGCGCTGTATTGCAATTTGAACAGAAAACCTGCATATTAACCACCGGTAAATTTTGTTATCCCGTTGTTGTTAGGCGGGATTATAAATTCTCTGCCTCAGAGATACGGAGAAAAAATTATTTTTTCATAGTGAAAAGAATAAAATTTCCATGTTTCACTGTACCTCCGTGGCGGATTTAAATATCATGAATACTGTTTAAGTACTTTTAAATATAATCAGTCATCAAAGAAAAAACTCTGTTCCGAACCGGTTTCAGTTTTTTCCCTGCTGTTTTTTTCTCCATTGATTTCAAAAAGATCCGGCGCATTTTTCCCGTGTATGGCTTTTTTCTCTCTGATTATAAGTTCTTTTATATTTGAAAGTTTTCCATGCAGGCCGTCGCACTTAGCGTCCGGTTCAGTACCCGGAATAAAATATTCATTCCTTCCCGGACATCCGCGATCGGCCAGATCTCCCGATATGGAACATATTATTCTCCCGGAAACTCCCGCCGGTTTTTCCGGGAAGCTGACTTTCATGCGGGTTTTGTAAACCTCGTTCATGAATATCCCCCATATCGGTGCTGATACAGATGCACCGCTCTGGCCCCTTCCCAGTGAATACTGTTGAGACTCACACCCCACCCATACTGCTGTAACAATATCCGGAGTGTACCCTACAAACCATGCGTCTCTGAAATCAGTGTTGGTTCCTGTTTTCCCCGCACAGGGAAGCCGGAATCCTGCTACACGGCGTACAGCATTAGATGCTGTTCCCGAGTCTACAACATCTTTCATCATACTGGTCATAATAAAAGCAGCCTGTTCAGAGACTGATCTTGATGGAACTGATTTTTCAGATGTACTTAATATATTTTTACCGTACCTGTCATCAATTTTCAGTATTGAAATTACAGGAACAGATATTCCACTGTTTGCATAAACTGCAAATCCCTTTGCCATCTCAAGGGGAGTAAGCTCGGTTGTTCCGAGAGAGAGTGTCGGGTCGAGCTGAAATCTTTTGTAGTCTGTATCTGTAAGTTTTGATGCAAACCTGGCGATATTCTCTCCGCCTGCAATATCATAAATTTTTGCGGAAACAATGTTAAGCGACATGGATAAGGCCTTTCGCGCAAGAACTCTTCCTGAATAATCCCTGTCGTAGTTTGATGGAGTCCATGATTGTTTACCTCCTCTATAAGTTAGAGGTGAATCCTGAAATGGAGTCGCAGCAGTTATATTCTTTCCTTCAATTGCAGCTCCATAAACAAAGGCCTTGAATGCGGAACCCGGCTGCCTTCTGCTCTGCACAGCCCGGTTCAGCTGGTTTATCGGGTTGAATGTACTGCCGCCAACCATTGCCAGGATTCCTCCGCTTGCCGGATCGAGAGCTACAAGTGCGCCCTCTGCCCTGGACTGCCGGATAAGGTTTTCATATGCTTCCATATGTTTTGTCATAGACCCGGCCTGTGTTTCTGATCCGGTAATGATTGATGTCAGTAGGAGTTCGTCGGCGAGAGTGTTCATCATCTCCCTGCTGAATTTCGCTGACTGTTTAATATATTCATCTTTCTGACTGGAATTAATTTTTTCCTTCTCGGCTGATTTTTCGGCAAGTTCAATATCAATTTTTGATATTTCATATCTGTTGATCGAACTGCTGTAAATGTTCTGTTGTTCAAGGGATTTCTCAAGTATTCTTTCCGCCGCTTTCTGGTATTCCAGATCAAGAGTTGTATAAACTTTAAGTCCGCCTCTGTAAACTGTGTCCTCTCCGTATTTCGCTACCAGTTCACGTCTTATGTATTCAGTAAACCACTGCGCTTCCCCGGCGCTTTCTTTTCTTATCCCCGCTTCGGGAAATTCAGTTTTAATTCTTTCACTGTATTTTCCCCAGAATGAATTGAATTTTTCTGCAGCATCTTTTTTCCCTATATATCCGGATGATATGAGATTGAATATTATTCCAAGTGATCTGTCATGCGCGGCAGCGGGATTTTTAAGGGGCGAAAATCTGTCCGGTGCAGAAGGTATGCCTGCAATAAGTGCTGCTTCAATTACATCTACATCTTTCAGTGGTTTC
>Ga0116170_10001067_pt1 | contig 28459 bp, 22 predicted proteins | sample AD_JPNHW1_MetaG_FD_89797 | JGI IMG/M metagenome (GOLD analysis project Ga0116170, IMG submission 89797) | Active sludge microbial communities of municipal wastewater-treating anaerobic digesters from Japan - AD_JPNHW1_MetaG | ecosystem: Engineered > Bioreactor > Anaerobic > Digestate | place... | reverse complement strand
TTTCAACGTGCCGCGAACGTCGCCCCATTTCGCGAGTTGGGCTTGCAGCGCCTTGATCTGCGCCTGTTCGGCTGCGAGGCACTGCGTGAGCGTCTCGGCCTCAGCGGAGAAAGTCGTCAGGTATGACGCCCACGCGGAGGACAGCACGGCTTTTTCACGCGGGTCCGCCCGGGGAAAAACGTCCGACTTGGCGAGCGTCTCTTCCAGGTTCTTTGCCTCCGGTGCCGCAGCGAGTGCAGACGGAATCGGCTGCAAAATCACAGCCGCCAACATCGCTTTCAGAACGCGAAACTTGCCGATTCGACTTTTCATGAGTCCTTCCTTCTAATGGTCCATCTCTTTTGTCGCGCGTGCCGGAACACGCGCGTTTGGGTTCCAAGCCACAAGAAGCTGGTTGTCCAGCGTCTGAACCCTCTTGTCCAGCGCCACTCCGGCACGGTATTCCCGCTGGCCGGCGTAGGGGTCCAAGAACCAGGCGCCTCCCCGCGCGGGCAGGGCGACGAGAACATGGTCAAAGACGTAGGGGCACGGGATGCAGGTCGTCAGGGAGGACAAGGCTGTTGCCCGGAAAACAACGTAGGCGGGAAGCTGTTGCGATGTCAGGTCGTTCAGCAGCAACAGCGACAGGTCCTTACAGTTGCCGGCCCTGTCCGCACGCGTCTGATCGACGGCCCTCGCCTCGAATCCGCCCGAAGGCGGTTCTCGCCGGAACGTGCGGAAGGGGTCCATGAGCAGGGCCACCCGATGACTGGTGATCTCCGTGCCGATGGCCAAGCCTGCCGGCGCCTCCGCTTGTTCCGGCGCGCCGTTTCTCAGCCGTTCCGCCAGCTGTTCCCCGATCTCCAGCCATGAGGCGGGGGCGCCCGCCACAACCCATGGCGCGGCGGGGTTCACGGCGGGTTCGCCCGGCTCACGCCGCCACACCCAGCGGTGTCTCCAAGGTGCGGTTCCCGTGGTTTGATGTTCCCACCCGGCGGACGACGTGGACATCACGGCCACGTCATGAGCGAACGTCAGCCGGAATTCACATAGACGGGGCGCGGTTCCCGGGCCAGGCGCATAGGAGGCCCACCATTTGCCCGGCAGAAACTCGCAGGGGGTTCGGTATTCCAGGACGGATACGTAGAAGCGGTCAGGGGACGTGGAAGACGCGTCAGAGACCTGTCCCCGAAGGCCTGCCATCACAGGGTCGCGGGATTGCGCGTCCAGGAACCCGTTTAACCATTCGCCGTCCACGTGTGAAGGTATTCTGCTCGGGGGGATCGCAAGCGACCGCTCCTTGATTTCCCGCGCATCGTTTCGTAGCCATTCGCGCCGGGCGGAGGGCTCCATTTCATCTCTCAAGCGATGCAGACGCACGATCTGAACCTTCTGAGAAAGGCAGTCGGCAGCATCTTCGACAGTCACGACCCTGAGGTCTGCCAGACATTCGCCGCAGGCAAGAGGCGCCAACCCGGACAAACCCGTCAAAAAAAGCGGCACCACTGGCAGAAGGAACCATCGTCGCGATGTCCTACCGTCCGCCTCCGAGGCGTTGTTCTTGGCGGCATTCATTGGTGGCAATTGTGAGACCGGCCGGAATGGGTCACGCATTCATCGGCGCTTGGGGAGAAAGCCCGTCGAATTCCATCGTCAGCGACCGCCATACGGTTCCACATTCTTTCCTTCTTCTGAGAATCGCGGGAAGCGACTCCGGATCCTGTCTCAATGCGTCACCCAGCCTTCGGCGCCGCCGTAATTCAGGTCAGCGCCCTTGTTCATCAGTTTGGGGGCTCCTTGGGCGCCGATCGTCCCGCCGCCGCCGTAAAGCGGCGTCCACGGCCCGCCCTTGACCTCGTTCAGAATCTTTCCCCCCGATACGCCGCCGGGCCAGTTGCGATTCTCTCCCTGCGCCCACGCCCGGTGCAGCGGCAGCAGAAGGGCGTCCCAGTCGCTGGTCTTGAGGTTCCAGAGGTCGTTCCGACCGCTCTTGTCGAACCAGGTCTCCTCGTACTCGCCGCCGCAGTCCGGGCGCGGCTTGGTCTGGCCGGACGGCGGGGGATTGTATCCGGCCCGCGAGGCGGCGACCGTCCACATGTAGCGGTTCCCGCTGTCGAGCGTGAAGGGCGTGAAGACGCCCAGGCCGCCCGACCCCACCATGAACTGGAACGGGTTGTTCAGGCGACGGGTCAGGCCGACGGCGAGCGTTCCGTTGCGGGAGAAAAAGGCCTTGAGCAGGATGTTGGCTTTCGCGATCTCGGACACGAAACGGCTGTCCCAGACGTCTTGCCCCTTGACGGTGCGGGACTGTCGCGGATACGTTGCGACCCGGCGGCATCCGGTCTTTGTCGGGACCCACAGGGAACTGGTGTAATGCCACTCGGCGACCAGCACGTCTCCGCGCTGCTTGTAAGCGCGCTGGATGCCTTCTTGCTGCCCCGTCGCGACAAACCATTTATCCGGTTCGGAACCTTCTCCGAAGACCTGTTCCGCCGTATTCCCCCGCTCCGGGATGTAGTTCGAATGCCGCAGGAAGTCGTTCTCCTTGTTCTGCTTGAGGATCTCGAAGTTTTGAGTGGCCGGGTTCTGCTCTTGCTTGAGTGCGTAGCTGATCTGGGCGCCGCCCAAGAAGCCGTCGTTCCAGGTGTCCTGGATATTGGCCTTCAGGATATTCTCGACCGTCTGGCGGACCCGGTCCGGCAGACGGTCGATCAGCTCTTTTTCTTTCGCGTTCATCGCGCGGATCGTGCTTTTGTCCGCATCGATGAGAGGTCCCAGCGTGCCGTAATCTTTGCCGTTGGACCGCGCGGCGTTGCGCGCGCTCTTGATCTCGTCGATGGGCACCAGCATCTTCTTGTTCAGCCGGACCCTCTCGTGATTCGCGCCGTTCCCGATGGAAACGCCGTATCCCGTCACGTACCACGGCACGCCGTGGTGGCAGATGCTGGGCGCATTGAAGACGCGCATGGCGGTGTTGTCGATGTTGAACATCAGAAGAATACGTTCCAGCCACTTGTCCACGATGTAGTCCATCTCGCGCTTGCCCATCTGCACATAGGTCCAGGACATGGCGCGGTTGATCGCCGCGACGCGGCTGAGGGTGTCGGCCTGCACGATGGCGGCGGAGTAGGCGGCGGAGTCCGCGGCGTTCTGGAGCTCGATGCGCTGGCGGGCCGTCTCCCCCACGGCGAAGATCGAACAGGCCATCATGAAAAGCGTGAGGAAGACGATCACCGTCAGGGCCAGGACGACCCCGCTCTCGTCTTTCCACAGCCGCAACGCGGCTCTGTTCGCTGCTTTCAGCATGTCGCTTGCTCTTTCCGCCCTACCAGCCCGAGGCCGGCAGCCCCATGTGGGAAACGGTGACGTAAGGTTTCGGCAAAACCACGGTCTCGGTAAAACGCATGTGCGGATAGCGGAGCATGTCCGCATCGCCGATATTGCCGGTGTCGTCCACGGGCTTCTGCTCGACGTATTCCTGTCCGCGGGCCCAAGGGTCCATGCACCAGCCGATCATGGGGCCGACCAGCGGGAAGATCAGCGCGAAATCAAACGTGACCGTCGCCTGGACATTCCAGCGTCCCACGTCTTTGAACCGCACCGAGGTTTTGCGCGCCACGCCGCCGGAACCGGGGATGACGCCCCAGCCCGGGATCTGCTTGTCCTGTTCGCCGGCGGTGCGCCCCGTGACGATCCACGCGCAGACCTGCTCGGCGGCCCGCTTCCCCGCCGGCTGCCGTTCGTCCTGATGGCAGACCAGCGCCGCGCGGGCCGCGCAGAAGGCCGCGTAGTGGACCAGTTGCTTCGCCACAAAGATGTGGGCGAACTGCATGCACGCCAGTATCAGAGTCAGGACGATCGGGAAGACCAACACAAACTCCAGCATCACCGCACCGGCCGTGTCGGCGGGGCGCGGGCAGGACGGGGTGTCGGCGGGGGAATCCCCTCGCCGCTTCGCGCGTTCGCATGTGGGTTGTCTTTTCATTGTTCCCGACCGCTTCACCAGATCAGCGCCGCGATCAGCCCGATCGCGATCGGCACGCTGAACGGGATGCGGAACCGCGCCGAATCCTTGGGCGGCAGCGCCGCCGCGCCGGCCGCGCGGTCGTACCGCCAGTCGAAGGCGCAGCGGATGAAGTGTTTCAGCCGCGCGCCGTCCAGCTGACCGAGGGCCAGCATGGCCACGCCCATCACCACGCCGGCGAGGGAGGTGATCCAGAGCATGGCCAGCAGCTTGCCCCAGCCGACGATCGCGCCGGCCGCGAAGAGCATCTTCACATCCCCGCCGCCGGCCCCGCGCAGCAGGAACGGCACGAGCAGGAACGCACCGGCCGCCGCCGCCGCCGCGAAGCCGTCCAGAAAGAAGGGGACGCCGCCGTAGCCCAGGCGCGCCACCAGCGCCGCCGCCGCCCCGCCCAACGTCAGCCAGTTCGGCAGGATCCGCGTTCGCAGATCCAGCCAGGACAAGACCCCTCCATAAATGAGGATCAGGATGATCAGCAAAACATTCATAGGGCGTTAAGGTGTGCGAATCCGATAAAACCACGGCACCGCATTTGTGCCGGGCAACGTGTGATGGTAGTGAAGCAAGCCGTTGGAAGGCGCGATCTGCTGATGTTTCTCCCACGCGTGGCTGCCGTCGGGGGCATCGGCCCATCCGCCAAACAGATTCGTTGCGGCGAAAACGGTGTAGGTCCTGCCCTCCTTCGCCGTCCAGGTCACCCGGTTGGTGACGCCGCCGATGAAGAGGTCCGTGATGGTGAACAGGTCGTTCGCATCCAGGGGATCCGTGCCTGCGCGGGCCTCGTCGCCGTCGGCCACCTTGTCGCCGTCCGTGTCCACCTTTAACGGGTCCGAGCCGTACTGGGTCATCTCGGCGGTGTCCGTGAGGCCGTCGCCGTCGGAATCCTTGGACGCCGGGTCCGAACCGGACCGCAGCTCCTTGCCGTCTGGCGTTCCATCGCCATCCGAATCGAGCGGCGTCATGACTTGGACGAGGCGCACGTTGTTGTCTTCGTATTCCTCGCAAACAACATTCGCGGCGTCCGCTTCGGCATAGACGGTCTCGAACGCGCTGGTGTAGGTGCCGCCGCCCATGTCCCAGACGAAGGCCGCCTCATAGGTGGCGCCTATGCCCAGATAACTGATCGGGACCGTGGCAAGCACGGGACCGTTTGTCGCTCCCCGACGGAAGGTCACCTCGAACGCGTTCGTGATCGCGATGGCGCCGCTGTTGCACACGGAAGCCTTGACGATGCGCTGGCTCGCCCCGTTTTCCAGAACCCAGGCCGCGGGGATAACGGCGTCCGCATCCATCACACGGCCCGAGGCGATGTTGTTGCCGCGGTTGCGGTCGGGCTGAAGCAGGTAGGGGTCGACCACGACGCAGAACGTTCTGGGCGATCCCGTCTCCGGCACGGCCCACCGCTGCGTGACGGTCACGCTGTCGCCGCCCGCCAGGGCATGCGAGAGCACCAGCGGCTCGGCGATCATGTAGCCGTTTGTCGCCGGGTGCCCTTCGTAGAAAGCGACCGTCAGGTTGGTCACCGCCATCTCGCCCAAATTCCTCACCACCACGCTGACGTCCGTGGTCTGTCCCGGCACCGGGCTCGAAGAGAGCGTCACGTCCTCGGCGAGGACGGCGGGATCGGCATCCAGGATGTGTTCCATGAAACACAGGTCGACGACCTGATTGCTCCAGACGGGCGCGTTGTTCTCCGCCAGCGGCGTGTAGACCTGGTTGTAGGCCAGCAGCAGGCTCCCGGTCGGCGAATACGCGCCGCTGAACGACCTTTCGAACAGCGAGTTGGTCGCCAAGGCCACCGGCTGACTCCAGCACCGCAGGGCCGTGTCGTAGTTGACCACCAGCGGGCTCGGCCCGCCGCCGCCTTCGGGGACGTCTTCCCACAAGAGGGTTGTCTGCCCCGCGGGGCCGGCGATCAGGCGGAAGTCCTTAGCGGAAGAGGTCCCGCCGGCCTGGCTGATGGCGGTTGCGCCGGAGAGCGCAAAATCCGAGCAGGTGACAAAGTTGCTTCCCTGTGTCCAGGCGACCAGCAGATGGCCGTCGGCATCGAAAACCACCTGAGGGCGGGTGTCCTGAACGGCATTGTCCGTCAGGCGCGTCCACGCGCCCCACACGTTGTTCGAGTAATGCGAGCCGTAGATCTCCTGATCCTCGGGGGTCATCTGGTCATCGTCGGCGTCCACCGTCGCGAGGAAGATGCCCTCTGTGCCGTTGTAGGCCAGCGAGGTTCTGAGTGTCATCCCGATGTCGGCGGCGATCACGGCAGGGGCGGCCCAGGCGGTCCCCGTCCACCGGGTGAAGATGAAGGTGTTCCGGTTGGTGAGCGAGCCCACGCAACTGTTGCCGGGGTTCGCCGTCCACGCCAGCAGGGCGGTGCCGTTCTTCGCCGCGCTCAACAGGGGATCGTGGTCCAGATAGGCGTTCTGGGTCAGGTTGGAACAGCTCCAGGTCGCTCCGTTGAATCGTCCGCAAGCGATTTCGGCGTTTTGCAGAAGATCCGTCAAAGCGGCCCCGTCGGGCAACGCGATGCGTTCGTTCTGCCAGGCCGCCAGCGCCGTCCCGTTCGTGAACAGCCCGAGCCGCGGCGAAAAGTCGGCCGTGGCGTCGTCCCACACGGGCGCCGGAGCCGACCAGGCGTCGGCGGTGCGGCGCGACCACTGCGCCTGCGTGCGGTTGACCGGAGACCGGCTGGTGTTGTCGTACACCCACAGCAGAAGGGTGTTCGTGCCCGCCGAGGCGAGCGCGGGTTCGGAGTTCGGGTAGACGTTCGCTTGGAAAACGCCGTCGGCGATGATGCCGAGGGGGGCCATGTCCGACACCGGCGAGCGCGCCGTTGCCCTGCCGGCGCAGAAGGTGGCATAATTCTCGGGACGTGACGCGTAAGCGCGCGGAAGCAGCCGGAAGGCGTCGCTCGCGGTCCCGTTCAGCAAAGGCTTGATCTTGGACTGGAACGCGGACCGGGCTTCAGCACTCATTTCCTGCGACACCGGTTGCCCGTCTTTGATGGCCCACCACGTGTAATTCAGCGGCTCGGTCTCGGCGGAGTAATCGGCCACGAAGACGTGGACTTGGAAACGGGCGCCGCCCTTGAGAACGATGCCCAGGTTCTGGCAGGTCACGGGGGCGCCTTGGAATTCGAATGTCGGCCCGCCTCCCAGATAGCCTTCGACGTTCACGATGTCGGAGAGGCCCGCGCCGAGGACGACGTACAGGCCCACTTCCCCCGGCAGCTTGAAGGTGGGGCCAAGCGCCCCCTCGTCGCCGATGAACGGCACGCCGCTGGGAATGGCGAAGAGGCCCTTGATGTCTGCCGTAAACTCTCCCTTGATATAACCGGGGACCATAATCACCGGATAGAGGAAATAAGTGGGGGCTGTCGTAAACTTCGCCGACAGCGCCATTCCGATATAACCGTCGGCATCCCATTCCGATGCGTCCTTCTCATACTTCAGAAGCACTTCGCCTTCGAAGCTGGGGGACATTTCGAAAGCTGCGGCTTTTCCAAACCTGCCGTTTGTCTGCCGTTTCTGCGTGTTGCCCAGCTTTTTGCGCCCCGACCCTCCGTATTTTCGCGACATCGTCTCGCCCAGGCTGACTCCGAAGGAGCCTTCCCCGTCTGAGCCGATCTCCCCCGACAGCGCAACGGCGGGATCGATATTCATTTCGTGTCCGCCAAAGATGGGGAAGCCCGCCGGAGGCCTCGTCTTCTTGGCTTTGAAGAGGTTGGGTTCGAAATTTTCGGTGCCGTAAGACAACGAAAGCGTGGGCATCGGAGGATTCGTGATGATGTCCGCGAGCGCCTTCGAAAGCAACGCGAGGGGGCCTTCGGACAGCAGGGCGCCTTCACGGGCCTCCGCCGAGAGTGTTTCTTCGGCATAGAGGAAGGGGCCCAGCAGCGGAGGCGCGGGGATGATTTCACAGTTCGCCTCTTTCGGCAGGGAGGGAGTTCCCTTGCTCCCTGTCGCCCGGACGATGAAGCGGTCATTCGTGGAACACTGATCCACAAACACGACAAATGCGGCCAGGTTGCTGCCGATGAACGCCCCCGGCCATTGCTTCTTGGTGCCCGTCGTGGACAAACAAACGGAACCCGGGTTGTGCCCGTTCCAATCAATCCAGGCCCAGAACGGGACGGCAAGTGGCGTAGGAGATGATTGCGGGTCTATCAGCTGCCTGTATTGCGGCGTCATGCCGATCCCCTCTAAGAACATGGCATGCCGTTGAGAGTCCGAGAAAGGCGTGTCGACGGCCGTCACGACGGGCCGTTCCCCGTCAAACGTGTCCAGCGTGAACACGTCGGATTCTCCCCAGCAGTTCGTCACGCCATTGTCCGCCCACACTTTCACGCGCATGTTGTCCGAGACGTGTTGGTTCCAGTCCAGCCCCGCGTTCCAGACGATATGCTTGGAGTTGCCGGGGAAGACGGCTTGTCCGAAGCCGTCCCCGTGGAGGTGATAAGCGGGAAGCGAGTAGGACGCGCCGCCGTTTGTGGAAACCGCTACCCAGACCTTGCAGGTGGCGAAACAGGAGGTGAGGTCATACCAGATATCCACAAGCTTGCAGTTCGTGTTGGTCGCCATCGAAGGCGGGTTGGTGGCCGACACGTTGGTGATCAGCGGAGGCGCAAGGCGGGTCAGCGCCACGTCTTTCACGCCCGTTGCACAGGCCGCCAGCGTGTGGGACTGTTCCCACGTGCGATAGCCCGCGCCTGTCACCGTCAGGCAGCAGGTCCCCGACGGCACGTCGCTCAGCAGGTAGCGGCCGTCAGCGCCGGTCGCCGCCGTGTGCTTTCCCCAGCGCACCAAGGCGCCCGGCACCGGTGCGCCGGTCGCCTGGTCCGTCACGCAGCCGCCCAAAGCCGCGTTGGCGGGCGTCACCGCGATGCGGCGGGGATCGTAGCCGCTGTTGTTGGCCGCGGAGGCGTCGCCGTCGCTGACGACGACGGCACCGATATAGTAAGGGCCGGCGGCGAGGTCGGCGGGCAGCGTCGCGGTGGCTGAAACGAAGGCCGTCGCGCCGGGGGCGAGGGCTCCCCGTGTCGCCGACGGCGACAGGGCGACGTCGCCGGCGTCGACCGCCGTGTCTTGCGAAGCGTAGAAGTCCACCCGGCACCAATCGCAGGTTCCCTGCCCGACATTGGCGACGACACACTGGAGCCCCACGGAGGCGCCGGGGGCATAGGCGCCGGTCGTGGCCCGGACCGACGTCACGGCGGCATCCGACGGCTTCGGCGCATTCGTGGCGACGGTGATCAGATTGGTCTCGTCGTATTTGTATCGATTGGTTAACGGAGACATCCGCACGATGACGCCGACATAGTATTGGCCGGCTGGAATCGTCTCAGGTATGCGGCCGGTGCCGTGATACGTGACGGCGGACTGGTAGGGCACACTCGAACAGGAACTCGAGCCGAGAAAATAATCGTTCGTTTTCGGCTCGTACGTGTTGACTTTGGCGTAGAATTCCGCGGTGAAAGGGGCGGACGCGTCTCCCGGAGAGGAATAATCCCTGTTCGTCACGACGAAGGAAAGATTGATGTCCGCGCCGTAGGAATAGACGCCGGCAGAAGTCTGGACCTTCAGGACCTCTAATTTGTTCGTCGCGGCGTTCGCCGCAAAAGGAATCAGCCAGGCGATCATGACCAGCAGGCGAACGGTGTTCGGCTTCATGACGTCGCGTGTCCCTTTTTAAGGAATCGAGCGGAGGGCGGCATTTCCGCCGTGCGAGCGGTGCGGAAATGCCGCCCTTGACGGACCTTCGGGCGGTCTTCTTCGACGATCGGCCTTCCGGATTATTCCGCGTTCCCCTTGTCGCTGATCTTGCCATGGTGAGCGGCGGCTTCGCTCTTGCCCTCGTCGGCAAAACTCTTGGTGTCTTGCGCCGATGTGGCGGCTTTGCCCGACTCGCCGGCGGCCGCCTGGGTGACCGTATTGAACCCCTTCCGGATCGTGCCGCTGAAATACATCACGGCCACGATGACCGCCGCCGCAACCATGACGGCCAAGATCACGTATTCCATCATCACGCCGCCGGCGCGGTCGCCCATCAAGCGGGTCAGCACGTTCTTCATCTGCTTTTTCATGGTCTACTCCTTGGGCGAATGACTCGCCCCATGCCCGCCTCGTCCTTGCCTGGTTGTGAGTTGATGAGTCATGGCAGCGGCAGGCAGAGTCCGCTCATGATCATCTGATACCGGTCCACAAACGCATTGCCTAAAAGACCAAAGTTCTTGCCCTGGACCGCGTCGTCCGGAGAAAACGCCTCTCCCGTGACGTCCACCAGCCCGAAAGAAACACCGACCAACGGAAGGATCACCACGAGGGTCAGCAGCACGTACTCGAACAGGACATCGCCGCGTTCTTCCCGCGACAACCTGCCGCCTTGCCCCCTCAACATTTTGTTATTCACAAAACGCGATTTCATGAAATCACTTTAACGCTAAAGGCACGATCGATCAAGCCCTTTCTGAGAGGGGGGGACGCCATGGCAGGGCATCCTTTGTTTGTTTTTGTTCTTGAGAAGATGGGATTAATGCGTAAAAATATACCTCGATGGTTGGCTTTCTTGTTTGAGCGAGGCGAGGCTTTATAAGGGAAACGCGATCGTGAGTTGCCGGCGCGCAGATCGGGGTTCGAAGGCTCGCGGGGGGGCGGTGCTGCTGGAGGCCGTCCTCGCGTTGCCGCTTTTCATGGTCATGCTGGGCGGCATGTGCTGGATCAGCGACCTGATGATGACGCGGCAGAAGCTGTTGGTGGCGGACCGGTACGTGGCGTGGAACCGGGGGCTGCGCTACGCGGACAGGGGATCGATTGGCGCGGGCGATCTGCATCGGTTGTTTTTCTCCGACAAATATCAGGTCCCCAGCCCGTATCATGCGCCGACGGTGCAGGCCGCCGTCATCGAGCGCGACTACGACTGGAGCCAGGCGGCGGGCGGCCAGGTGGGCGTGAAGGCGACGATGCCGGATTGGGTCTATTCGATGGTCAACGTGACGGCCCTCCTCTACCGGCAGAACGACCTGCTGGCGAATTTCGTCCATCTTCACGGACGGGAAAAAGCGGGGCAGCGGCATGTGGTGCTGATGCGGACGTATCCCAAATGGCAGCCGAGCTATATCCGCAACAAGTATGGCGTGCCCGAGTCCGGCGAGGTCGCGGGACAGTGGCGGCAGATCGCGGGAGAGAAATGGCCGTATGAGTAAGTGGCGGCCCATATGCGGCGCGGCGGTGCTGGCCGCGGCGTCGGCGGCGGCGTCGGCGCCGCCGACGTGTCGCGTGGTGCCGCTGGCGCGGGGCGACGCGGCGTCGGTGCCGTTGCCGCCGCTGGCGGAGGTGACGTCGACCGACCTGTCCGGGCGGACGTGGCTGCAGCGCGGCGAGATCGGCGGGTCGGTCGAGGGGGCGAGCCGGGCTTTCGCGCGGGCGTTCGGGGCGAACGGGTGGCAACTCAGCAAACGGATCGCGATGGGGCGGCTGAAGGGGCGGTCGCAGCTGCTGGTGCTGACCCGCTCCCAGCGCCGGGTGTTGGTGATGGTGTGGGCGAAAGAGGCGGGGCGGTGCGGCTTCGCGTGGGGTAACGAGCAGTAGGGCCAGACCCGTGCGTCGGCCCGCGAAAGGGAAAAGATGAAGAATTTCATTCCGTTGATTCTGGCGGTGCTGCTGGGCCTGGCGGCGGTCTTGGCGGTGGCGAGGTTGCTGAAGGCGCGGGAAACGGTGGCGGAAAAGACGACGCGGGTCGTGGCGGTGGCGCGCGACGTGACGGCGGGTGACGTGCTGACCGCCGACGCGATCCGAGAGAAGGTCATCCCCGTCTCGGCCCGCCCCGCGCAGGCCATCTTCTGGTCCCGCTCCGAAATGGTGGTGGGGCAGAAGGCGCTGCGTTCGATCGCGCAGGGCGACTACGTGCTGCTCTCCGACGTGGGGCTTTCGCGCAGCATGGCAAACATCGTGGGCGACGGCGAATGGGCCGTGTCGCTGACGGTGCCGGGGGGCGGAATCGCGAAGATCGTCCAGCCGGGCGACGAGGTGGCGGTGATCGGGACCTTCAAGATCACCACCAAAAAGGTCTCGGCGGATCAGGCGGCGGCGCCCGAGGAGGTTTCCCAGGAGGCGACCCTGGTGCTTTTCCCGCGCGTGCGGGTCTTGGACGTGGGGCTCAAGTCGAGCGGGGAGCAGGAGACCGTGAGCGACATCATCCTCTCGCTTCCGCCCCGCGAGGCGCAGGTTTTGGTGGCGGCGCAGCGCGAAGCGGAAATGACGCTCGCGCTGCGCAGGCCGGGTGACGATGCGGCGATCAACCGCATGGACTCGGGGATGGTGGACGCGACGACCTTTGCCAATCTGCTGCAGGGGTTGGCGCCGGTTGTGCTGCCGGAGACCCCGGGGGAGGCAAAGACCTCTAATCAGGCGAAGCGCGCGACCAAATAAAGGAGAGCAACATGAAAAGCGTAATGTCAAACATCCGGGCGTGGGCGGTTCTGGCGTTCAGCGTGTGCGGCCTGTTGATTTCCGGGCGTTGTCCGGCGGTGGCCGCCGATGCGGAAGGCGTCGCCGTCACCGTCGGCAAGATGGAGCTGGTGAACGTCCCGTTCCCTGTCCAAGGGTTCCGGGTGGCGGACCCGGCGGTGGCGAAAGTGGAGACCATGGGGCCGCAGCAGCTGCGCGTGATGGGGCTGGCCGCCGGCGCGACGGACCTGCAGGTCACGGGCGAAGGGAACGTCTCCGCGCTCTTCACGATCACCGTGGCCGAGAACATCAACGCCGTCCTGGCGGCGGTGAAGCGCGATCTGGACACGGTGCCGGAGGTGGATGTCGCCATCAACCTGGGGCGGGTCCTGATCAAGGGCGAGGTCAGCAACATCGCGCATTGGAACTACCTGCAGAAGGTGGCCGCGCTCTACAAGGGCTCCGTCGAGAATCTCGCCTCCTTCCAGCCCACGCCGGAGGTGATGCTGTCGCTGAAGAGTTCCCTTGAGAAGGCCGGCGTCAAAGTGGTCGGGGCGGAGGTCGAGCCCGGCGCGCTGACGCCCGGCTCGGTCAGCCTCAAGCTGGCCGGCAACAACATCTTCGTCTCCGGTCTGGTGTACAGCCAGAAGGAGCGCGACCTGATCCAGCGGGTGATCGAGGCGCAGAACTGGATCGTCGTGAAGAAGTCGGGCGAGGACAAGAAGGCCGGGGCGGCCGCGACGGAGGGGGCGGTGTACGCGGTGATCGATCTGAACATCGTTCCCACCATGATCGAGATGGACGTGATGTTCGTGGGCGTGACGGAGGAGGAGGAGCGCCAGATCGGCGTGAACCTGGCCAAGGCCGGTCTCGTTTCCCTCAATTCGGCCTCGGCGGCGTTCCAGGGCAACCTCGACAACAAGTCCTCGGGGCTGACGGGCACGTACTCGATCAACAGCGGCCTTCAGGGCGCGCTGAAGTTCTTCGCGGGCTCCGGGCCGGGGCGCTTCCAGACCGCCGGGCACATGACCTTCAAGAACGACTCGCCCGAGTGGCGCACCTACCACAGCGGCGGCACGCTGAAGGTGCGCGTCGTGACGCGCGTTGTCGCCTCGCTTCAGGGCATCGACTACGGCCTGATCATGAAGGTCAAGGGCGGGCTGATGGATGCGACGACCTCTGCGGTGGACTTCAATCTGGAGCTGAGCTATCCTCTGCCGATCGGGACGGACTGGGATCTGAAGCGCGACCGCATCGAGACCACCGTGAACTGCCCCCTCGGGCAGACGATGGTGCTGGGCGGCATGAAGAGCCTGCTCGAGCAGTCGAGCCACGAGGGCGTTCCCTATCTCCGCAGCGTGCCCGTTCTCTCGTGGATCTTTTCGGAAGACAACACCATCCGGGGCGACAAGAAGGTCCTCATCCTGATCAGCCCGCAGATCGCGGGGAAGACGACGGAATCGAAGCCGGTTTCCGAAATGACCCTCCCGACGGTCCAAGAGGCCGAACAGCCCGTGAAAGAGCGGAAAATCGAGCAGCGCAAACGCCGTTTCTTCTTCTTCTGAGTCCCCCTATGCCGTTTCTCACTATCACGTCTGCCGATGGGCGGGACAAGGAGCAGGCCGTTGCGCTCGATCCCGCGGTCGAGACCACGGTCGGCCGGTCTCCCGACAACCGCATCGTGCTCAACGACGGCAAGGTGTCCCGGGCGCACCTGAGCCTCGCGTGCCGCGGCGACGCCGTCTGGGTGACGGATCTCGGGAGCACCTTCGGGACGCTGGTGAACGGCAAGAAGCTGACGGCGCCCGTCGCGCTCGCGCCGGGCGACCGCGTGCAGGTGGGCGGGTACGTGCTGGTGTTGGGCGGCGGGCCGGCCAAGGGAGCGGCCGCGGCGGACGGGGCCAAGCGTCCCGCCCGCGAGCCCGAGGAGGGGGTGATCGGCCAGGATCCGGCGCTTGCCGCCATGGCCGTGCTCTACACCGACGAGATGATGGGGATGAAGCGGCGCATCCACGAACAGGTGCTTTTCAAGCTGAACCTGCCCGAGATCGCCACCAAGCAGCTTCAGGACGACGAGCTCAGAGGCAAGCTGGAGATCGCGCTGGACCAGGTGTTGCGCGAGGTCCGGCACGAACTGCCGCGCGAGCTGACCAACGACCTGTTCCGCCAGACCTTGCTGGACGAGCTGATCGGCTACGGTCCCGTCACGCCGATGCTGCGAGATCCCGAGGTGGACGAGGTGATGGTGAACGGGCCGAACCGGATCTTTGTGGAAAGGAAAGGCCGGCTGTATGAGACGGGGGCGCGGTTCTTTGATGAGCGCCACCTGCTCACCATCATCCAGCGCATCGTGGAGCCGCTGGGGCGGCACGTGGACGAGGCCAGCCCGATGGTGGACGCCCGGCTGCCGGACGGGTCGCGCGTGAACGCGGTCATTCCCCCCTTGGCCCTGGACGGCGCGTCCGTGACGGTGCGCAAGTTCGCGAAGCGGAAGCTGACCGTCGACGACCTGATCGCCTTCGGCAGCATGACGCGGGAGATGGCGCTCTTTCTGGAGGAGGCCGTGCGCGCGCGCCAGAACATCGTGGTGTCCGGCGGCACGGGCTCCGGCAAGACGACGCTGCTCAACGTCCTCTCCCAGTTCATCCCCCACAGCGAGCGGCTGGTGACCATCGAAGACTCGGCGGAGCTCAAGCTCAGCCACCGCAACATCGTGCGGCTCGAGGCGCGCCCGGCCAACATCGAGGGACGCGGGCGCGTCGCCATCCGCGATCTGGTGATCAACGCCCTGCGCATGCGCCCCGACCGCATCGTGGTGGGCGAGTGCCGCGGCCCGGAAGCCCTCGACATGCTGCAGGCGATGAACACCGGCCACGACGGCTCGCTGACGACCGTCCACGCCAACACGCCGCGCGACGCGCTTTCCCGCCTGGAGAACATGGTCATGATGGCCGGGTTCGAGCTGCCGTCGGCGGCGATCCGCGAGCAGATCGCCTCGGCCGTGAACCTGATCGTGCAGCAGAACCGCCTGCCCGACGGGAGCCGCAAGATCGTGCAGGTCTCCGAAGTCACGGGGCGCGAAGGCGCGGCGATCCTGCTGCAGGACATCTTCGTGTTCGAGCAGAAGGGGTTCAGCCCGGAGGGCAAGGTGCTCGGGCAGATGGTGGCCACGGGCAACATTCCTCAGTTTGTGGAGGAGCTCAAGGTGAAGGGCGATCTGCGGCTGGACCTGAGCGTGTTCGTTCCCCAAGCCTGATCGTCGTAGGGAGACTCTTATGGCCGAAATGCTGGTGCTCGCTTTGGTTTTCGCCGCGGTGACGTGGGGCGTGTGGGTCGTGACGCCGCTCCTCGCGCAAATCGGGCTTGAGCGCTCCGTGGGGAAATACGTCAAGAGCGACGGGCGGTCGCAGTGCGCGCCGCTGTATCGCTTCACGACGCCCGAGCGTCTCTCCCAGTCGTGCTGGTCCGCGGCGCTGCTGGGCGGGGGCGTCCTGGCGGCGGTCCTGATCGCGGTCGGCATCCCGAACCCGTACGTCATCGGCGTGGGCAGCCTCTTGGCCGCGGCCTTGGCGTTCCAGATACCGAAGGTGTGGCTGAGGCGCCGGATCCGCAATCGGCAGCGGCTCTTCGATGCGCGGCTGACCGACCTGACGCTGGGGCTGGCCAACGGCTTGCGGGCCGGCGCGGCGCTGCCGCAAAGCCTAGAGCTGGTGTCGCGCGACATCGGCGGCCCGATGACGGAGGAGATGTCGCTGGTGCTGCATGAATACCGCCTGGGCATGGAGCTGTCGGAGAGCCTGAATCGGCTGTGCGAGCGCATGCCCGGCGAGGATCTGAGCCTGTTGGTGACGGCCATCCGGCTGACCATGAAGTCGGGCGGCAGCCTGGCGGAGGTGCTGGACCGGATCACCGACACGATCCGGGACCGCGTGGCGTTCCATGACCGGCTGATGACCATGACGGCGCAGGGGCGCTTCGAGGCCATCGCGATGGCGGCCGCCCCGCTCGTCGCCTTCCTCATCCTCTTCTTCCTCGACCGCGAGCTGATGTTGCCGCTGGTGCGGACCCAGCTGGGGTGGTGTGCGCTGGGCGGGGTCGTGATCCTGGAGACCGTCGGATTCCTGATCATCAACAAGATCGTGACGATTGACGTGTAGGGGCGGGGCTGTCGAGCCCGTGAAGCGAAAGGGATAGCCCATGGAAGTTGTGACCATCCAGATGCTGGTTTTCCTGGCGATCTTCTTTCTGGTGACCGGTCTGCAGGCTGTGATCCGGAAAGAAAACGTGACGCTGACGGGGTCCAAGCCCCTGGTGTTCCGCGTCTTCCACAGCGAGATCGGGGTGATCGGCAAGCTGACCGGCCCGTGGATGGACAGCGCCTTTCCCTTGCAGGCCCTGCAGATCCGGAACGATCTGATCGCCTCCGCGCTGCCGCTGGAGGTCTTCGAGATCCGCGGCCTCCAAGGTTTCTCCGGGGCGTTGCTGGGCGCGGTCGCCAGCCTCATGATCTTCATTTCGAGCCTGAACGTGGCCTACGCCGTGCTGGGCGGAGCCTTTCTCGCCCTGATCGGCTGGTATTATCCGGTCTCGTGGGCGGCGCGCCACGCGATTCAGCGGAAAGACCGCATGTCGAAGAGCCTCCCGTATGCGATCGACCTGATCACGGTGTCGATGGAGGCGGGGCAGGATTTCGGCGCCGCGGTCCGGAACCTGGTCAACGACGGGCCCCACGGGCCGCTGCGCGACGAGTTCGGCGTGACGCTGCGGCAGATCGAGCTGGGCAAGTCGCGCGTCGACGGGCTGAAGGCGATGGCGGACCGCATCCAGCTCGATGAGTTCCGGTCGCTGGTGACCTCGGTGGTGCAGAGCAGCGAGATGGGCGCGAGCATTTCGGCCACGCTGAAGATTCAGGCCGAAGAAATCCGGCGGCGGCGTTTCCAGCGCGCGGAGCGGCAGGCGGCGCGCGCGCCCTCGCTGATGCTGATACCGACCGCCCTGTTCATTCTGCCGTCGGTGTTCATCATCATTTTTGTCCCGATCGTCATCCGGGCGATGGAAGCGGGTGTCGGTCAGTAACTTCTTTGCGGCGGGGAGGCGTGCGTCATGTTCAAGTTGACTGTGGAGAAGGGGGAGCCGGCCGGAGCGGTGTATGAGCTGCGGCCCGGCGAGAATACGCTGGGGCGTTCACGGTCCGCCGCGATCCGCCTGTCGGCGCCTGACGTGTCGGGTCTGCATGCCCGCATCCACGTCGCGGGCGACGGGGCCCGGATTGAGAACCTCAGCCAGTTCGGGACGCGGATTGACGGCGTGCCGGTGACGGGCGAGGTGGCCTTGGCGGACGGCCAGCGGATCGAGGTCGGCAAGGCCACGCTCTTGCGGGTGGGGCTGGCGGCAGCCGAAGCCGAGGCGAAGACGGGGGAGGGCGGCGCGCTGGAGCCGCCCGCCGCGGGCGTCACGCGGGGCACCGCCGCCTCCGCCGCGACCCGGCCGCTGCCGCTCACGCAGGGCGCGACGCGGATGGAGCCGGGCGAGTCGGAAATGACGGGCCTGTTTGCGCCCCGCGAGGCCCTGACGGGCGAGGCGAGCGAGGAGGGCGCCACCCGCGCGATGCAGACGCGCGCGGCCACGCCCGAGGAGATCGCCCTGTTGCGGATCAACGAGGAGAAACGTGTGCGGCGGCGCCTCTTCATCGGCGTGGCGGCTGCGGTTGTCGCGCTGGTCCTCGTTTTTGTGTTCCGGCCTAGAAAAGCGCCGCCGGAGACCGTCATCGGCTGGCCCCAAGACGCGGGCGGCGAATATCAGGACGCCTTCGAAGCGGCGCTGACGGGGGGGCGCAAAGACGGCGGATACGACATGATGTATCCCGGCAACGGCACCTTCCGGAAAACCCCTTGCCCCGGCGGATTCGTGCTCGAGGGCCGCGTGGGGCGCAAGTTCAATGTGCCCATGCGGATCGTCCTGCAGGAAGAGAACGAGGTCCGGCTGCTGGCGATGAGCCGGAAGGAGATGGTGGACGATTGGATCCGGCAGGCGTCGGAGAGCGGCGGGAAATGGAATTTCGATCCGCCTTCTCCCATGCTCCGGTTCTTCGGCAGCAGGAACGGCGTGCCCTATACGCGCGTGACCTATTCGCGCGAGGGCGACGGCTCTTGGTTCGGGACGGCCAGCATCGCGCGGCACGGCTGCCGTCGGATTGTGGCGCGGTTCGAGGTCCCGTCCGACGAACAGGCGCGCTCCGAGGAGCTGATGTCCGCGACGCCGATCTGGGTTTCGGAGGCTTTCGAGGACGCGCAGTGGGAGGGCGATCTGACGATGGCCAACCTGTCCGTCGAGGTCGCGCTCGCCCAGGCACGGAAGGATGCGGAGCGCATGGCGCCGGCCACCTGGGTTGCCCAGGAAGGGCTGCTGGTCGGCCTGCTGACGAAGGCGGTCCAGGCCGGGAACCGCGAGGCCGAGACCGAGGCGCTCCAGCTGTTGGTGAAACTGCGCGAGAAGCAGGCGCTCTGGTTCAACGGCCAGCAGCTGGCCTTCGACGACGCGATCAGCCGCGGCGAGCCGGCCAAGGCGCGGAAGCTCGCCGAGTTCGCCAAGGCGGTTTTCTCGAACGTGGAAGACCTGCGTTATTCCAGCGTGCGGAAATGGGAGGCTGAACAGTAAGGACGGAGCGGTGGCTCTGTCCCCCAGCCTTCCGCGGGGATGCGGGGACACGGAGTTTTTTGGCGGAGAAAGAGACCCATGCTGATTCGACTCGAATACAACGGACGCATCATCCACGAGATCAGTTCTGCGGCGATCGCGGATGAGCTGGTCATCGGGCGCAGCCACACCTGCGCATGGCCGGTGCCCAAGGAAGACGCGGTGGCCAGCTCGCAACACGCCTCGCTGTTCCGCAAGGGCAAGGCGGTCTGGCTGAAGGATCTCGGAAGCACGAACGGCACCTTTTGCAGCGGCAAGAAGATCCTCAAAAAGAAGCTGGCGCTGAACGATAAGATCAGCTTGGGAAATTGCGTCCTGTGCGTGGAGCCGGAGCGCGGCGCCGACAGCAAGACCTGCTCGGAGCTGGTCGTCCTTTCCGGCAAGGGTCGCGGCCAGAAGAAGCCGTTGGTGCCGCCGGTCTTCACGATCGGGTCGGATCCGAATTCCCATCTGGCTTTTCTCGATCTCCTGGTCTCGCGCCGGCATGCCGAGGTCGCCATCAAGGAGGACGGAAGCTGCTGGATTCGCGATTTGGGCAGCAAGAACGGGACGTCGGTCAACGGCATGCCGCTTCGGGATGACAAGGAGCGGTTGCTGAAGGACGGCGACCGCATCGCGTTCTCGCACCTGGAGGTCGAATTCCACGATGGCGCGGTCAAACACTCGAATAAGCAGGCGTGGCTGAAAATCGGGGTTATCGTCGTGACGCTGGGCGTCGGCGCCGGCCTGTGGTGGACCTACCAGCAGATGCGCACCGCATGGGCCGCTTTCTACCGCGTCGCCCGCCGGCTGGCGGAGCAGGAGCAGTTCGGCGAGGCGGCGAAAGAGCTGGACAAGGCGGTGAACGCGCGCGGCGCCGCGGAGCACACGCTCGAGATCGAAGGGCTCCGCGGCTCGCTGGGCGCGTGGGGGAATACCCTGTCGACGTGGCGGCATTCGCAGAAGGCGCTGGAGAAGGGCGACTGGACGCAGGCGTCGCGCGACCTTGGGGAGCTGCAGTCCAGCAAGAAGGAGTCGTGGGCGTGGAGCAGCAAGGCCTCTGACGAGAAAGAGATGGCGGTGCAGGCCAAAGACGTGCTGGACGCGTTCTTGGAGGCGGAAAACGCCATGAGGCGCGACGACGTGCCGCTCGAAACGCTGTCGAAGGCGCACGAAGACGTGAAGCTGGCGCTGGCGCGGCTAAGCAAAATCGTGCCGCCCTATCTGGAACCGCTGAAGGCGGAACTCGAAAAGAGCTCGGGGCGGGTCAGCGCTCTGATCGGCGAGAGCCGGGGCTTGGAAGAGGCGATGAACAAGCTGAAGCTGGACCCGCCGCCGTACGACGAGATTGCGGGGGTGGTCGGACTGGCCCTCGACAGCAAGGAGAAAGCGCTCCAGCAACGGGCCCGAGCCCTGGCGCCGGCGGTCCAGGCGTTGGCGGCGAGCTATAAGTCGCTGGCAAGCGCGTTGCAGCAGGTGCGCGAGCTGGAATTGGACAAGGCGATGGCGGGCGACATCGGCCTGCCGTCGATCGAGCTGTGCGCTTTGGATCCGCGCGTTTCCCAAGCCCGGGCGGACCTTGAGAAAGCGCACAAGAAACTTAAAGGCACGGCCGGGCAGATGAGAGCGCTCTTCGCCGAGATCGAGAAGCGGATCGGTCGCGCCGGCGACATGCCCGAGTGCGTCCGGCCCTTCCTTGATGCGGCGGCGGTGGCGCAGGCGCTGGCCTGCGATTCGCTGAAGCAGCCGCTGCCCAAACGGAGCCGGAAGGAAGCGGTCGGCAGTTACGATCAGGTCCTTGGCGTTGAGGAGTTCTACGCGTATCTCAGCGCGTTCCCCGATTCGGCCGATCCGGGGATGTTTACGGATCTGCCGTTTGTCTCGGCCTTGAGCCGGGCGCGCGAAGCCGTACAAAAGATCGAAGCGTTCCAGGCTTTCGTCCAACAAAACAAGGGCCTTTTGCTGGTGGGCGGCACGATGACCGAGCAGATGAGCCGCCTGGATGCGATTCTGGCCCGGCGGGACGGTATCGTGAAAGAAATGGTCGCCAAGGCCGAGTCCGGAACGGGGCGGGCCGGTTTGATCGCGGGCGGAATCGCCGCGCGGCTGAGCACGAAAGCGGGGAGGATCCAAATCAAGAAGCTCCGGCCCGAAGAGTGGGTGGCGGCCGAGCTGAAACGTCAGCGCGCCGACCTGCTGAAGCTGAGCGAGGAGTACAGCCGGGCCACCCCCACGCGGCAGATTGAGATCCGCACGGAGATCTTGGAGAAGGGCTTGCCGGGCGACCCCGTCGTGCGTGGTATGTGGGCCAAGCGCGATGCGGCGGCTTCAGCCCCGTAAGTAAGCGCCCCTTCCTCATCTCCGCGCCAGGATCCGCTCCAGCGCCTCCGCGGAGGCGCGCAGCGAAAAGACCCCCGCTGCCGCCGTGCGCCCGCGCTCGGATTCTTGGCGCAGGCGGGCGGGATCGGAAAGCAGTTCCGCCCACGCGCGCGCCAGCGTCTCGGGCCGCGCGTCTGCGGTGAGGACGCCGCAGCCCGCGGCGGCGGCGATCTCCGGGAAGGCCCCTTGCGCGGGCAGCACCACCGGCACGCCTGCCGCCATCGCCTCGATCGCATAGTAGCCGAACGCCTCGGGCGCAGCCCCTCCCGGCACGGAAAGAAGCGTCAGTCCGGACAGAAACCCGAACCGGTCTTGCGCGAAGCGATCGGGCGAGATCGCGGCGTCCGCAAGCAGCCCCGCGTCGGCCAGCCTCCTCAGCTGCCGCTTCAGGAAACGTTTGTCCGCCGAAGGGCCGCCCGTCGCGGCGAGCCGCACGCCCGCAAAACGCGGGTCGTGGCGCAGCAGGAGGAAGGCCTCGATGAAGCGATCGAAACCCTCTTCGGCCGAGAGGCGCGAAAGGAAGCCGACGGCGGCGGGCCGGCGCGACACATCCGCCGGGCGATAAGCCGCGGGGTCGAGGCCCGGGAAGGCCACGCTCACGCGCGAAGGATCGATCGCGAGCTGCAGCGCCATGCGGTCGGCATAGGCGGCGCTGACGGCGATGAAGAAATCGATGTCGCGCGCGTCGGCGGCCATGACGCGCAAGGCGGCGGCGCGGAGCGCCGGCCCCATGGCATCGGTCCAGACGTGCTCGTCCTGAAGCCAGCAGAAGACCGGGCACCGCGCGGCCTGTTTCAGCGTTCGCGCCAAGCCCGCGAGCAGCGCGTTGGACAGCACGATCGCGTCGGGCTTCTCCGCCGGAGGCAGACCGGCGACCCACTCCGCCACGGCCCGCAGCTCGTCAGCCTGCTGGCCGTCCGGGCCCCGCAACATCGAAAGGGTCAGAGCCTCGAGCCCGGCCGCGGACGTGGCGCCCGCGAAGCGGGCCGCGAACCGCAGGACCGGCCAACTGTCCAGAGGCCTGAACCACGCGCGGGGGAGGCGGCGGAGGAAGGCGAATCGGTGGCGCAGGTAAAGCGTGACCGCGCCGTAGAAGACCGGCGCTTCGCTGGACGCGGGCACATGTGCCGCGGCCGGCAGGTAGAGCGGCATCAGGGTGATCTCGTGGCCGCGCCGCCGCAGCGCCTCGGCCATCGCCATGTCGCGCAGGCAGTTCTGGCAATAGAAGGATCCGCCCGATCCCGGCACGATTGAGAGTACGCGCATGAGCCCCTCCGTTACGGGACAGCATAGCAGGAAGGGCCTGCCGCGTCGAGCAACCGGCAAGGGGCGCGTTCAGCCGATCGCGTCGGAGCCCGTTTCGCGGGTGCGGATCCGGATGCATTCGTCCATCGGCATGACGAAGATCTTGCCGTCGCCGATGTGGCCGCTGTGCGCCGCCTTGATGATGGCGTCGACGGTCGTCTTGACGAACGCGTCGTTGACCGCGATCTCGATGCGGACTTTTTCCAGCAGGTTGACTTTGCGTATCTGTCCGCGGTAGCTTTCGGAGAACCCCATCTGTTTGCCGCAGCCGCGCACGCGGCTGACGGTCATCTTGTAGACCTCGGCGTTGAAAAGGGCGTCCTTAACGGCGTCCAAGCGCTCGGGCTGGATAACGGCGACGATCATCTTCATAACGGCGGATTCCTCCTTCGCGTGGGCGGGGAACGGGGCTCAGAGCGCCTCTTCCGGTTGGGACTCGATCATGTGCACCGCGAGGTCGGCGCCGACCATCTCCTCGTCCTCGCTCAAACGGATGCCGACGGTCCGCTTGAGCAGACCGTACACGAGCGTGCTCCCGACCAGACAGACCGCCACGATGGCGAGGGTGACCAGGAGCTGCGAGAAGAAGGAGACCCCGCCGATGCCGCCCAGCGCCTTCTGTCCGAAGATGCCGCAGGCGATGCCGCCCCACGCGCCGCAGGCGCCGTGCAGGGGCCATACGCCCAGCACGTCATCGATGCGCCAGCGGTGAGTCTCGGCCTGAAACAGGAAAACGAAGAGCGCTCCGGCCACCGCGCCCACCATCAGCGCGCTGACCGGATGATACAGGTCAGAGCCCGCGCAGACTGCGACGAGCCCGGCCAGGGCCCCGTTGTGGACGAAGCCGGCGTCGTTGCGGCTGGTGAAGAGCGCGGCCAGCGTCCCGCCCGCCATGGCCATCAGCGAGTTGATGGCCACGACGCCGGAGATGCTCGACAGCGCGCCGGCGCTCATGACGTTGAAGCCGAACCACCCGACGATCAAGATCCAGCTTCCGAGCGCGAGGAACGGAATGCTGCTGACCTTGATGGAGTCTGATTCGTAGCGCTTCAGGCGGGCGCCCAAGAGAATCACCGCCGGCAGCGCCAGCCATCCGCCCACCGCGTGCACGACCACCGACCCCGCAAAGTCATGGAACGGCGCGCCCGCCAGACGGGCCAGCCAGCCTGCGGGACCGGCCAGGACGTCGTTCATGCGGCCCCACGTCAGGCCTTCGATCAGCGGATAAAGCAGGCCCACGAAGATCATGCCGGCCACCGTGTTCGTCCAGAACTTCGCGCGTTCCGCGACGCCGCCCGAAATGATGGCCGGGATGCAGGCCGCGAAGCCGAGCAGAAGGAAGAACCGCACGTACGCCAGTCCGTGTTCGGCCGCCATCGTTTCGATCGGCGCCAGGAACGAGACGCCCCGCGCGAGGGGATAGCCGATCAGAAAATAGACCAAGGTCGAGAACGCCCAGTCGCAGATGATTTTGCTCAGCGCGTTCACCTGATTCTTGTGGCGGACCGAGCCGACCTCGAGGAACGCGAAACCCGCGTGCATCGCCAAGATCATCACCGCGCCCAGCAGAATGAACAAGGTGTCGGAGGTCCTCGCCATCTCCGCCAGCGTGGGCGCTTCCGCCGCTTGGACGGGAAGCGCGCAGCATCCAAACAAGACCGTCGGCGCCGCTGCCGACATCACTTTCAGCCGCATCTTATGCCTCTTTCCTGACAGCCGCGCGACGAGGGCCCTCGCCGGGTGCTTTGTCGTATTCCCTCGCGCCACGTGTGTTGCGGGGAACAACAATTGTTGCAGGTGGGATCAGCAGATCATGTGCCAAGGATCTCCGGTGCGGGACGCCGGCGGGAGCCGGAAGGAACCGTTCCGTTTTATAATAAGGTGCCGAACGCCGGCGGAATTTTTTTCGCCGGCAGGGCGGCGCGGCGGCGGGAAGCCCCGGCAACATCGGCGCCGGGCCACCTTTTTGTCGGTCGGCAATCATTTCTGTCGGGGCGGCCGGCGGGGGCCGGGGAAGTGACCCGACCGTTCTGTTGGCGCTTGAGCATGCGGCGAGGTTTGCCCCATACTTGCGGTTGTCATGCGCGAAAGGAGAACATCCGATGAAGATGTCTGCAGGGCGATATGCGGCGGCCTGTCTGGCCGCGGGCTGGGGCGTTTGGACGGCGCAGGCGGTGACGCGGGAACAGCTGGACCTCGAAGCGAAACGTCAGGCGCGGTCCGTGCATCTGGGGTGGACCGATGTCGCGGAAGGCTCCGCGTTCTACGACGAGGTCAAGGTGCTCGAATCGGTGCCGGGCTCCTACTTCTGCGCGATCGGCTTTAACGGCGGCTATTTCGGGATCCAAGAGCTCGCCGACGGGAAGAAGGTGGTGATCTTCTCGGTGTGGGATCCGCCGAACGCCGCGGATCCGAACGACCCGCGGAAGACGGAGGCCGCGAAGCGGACGCAGGTGGTGTATCGGGGCGAGGGCGTGCGCATCGGGCGCTTCGGCGGCGAGGGGACGGGCGGTCAGAGCTTCTTCGATTACGCGTGGAAAACCAACGAGATCTACCGTTTCGCCGTGCAGGCCAAGCCGGCGGGCGACCGGACCGTCTTCACCGGCTGCTTCTTCATCAACGAAACGCAGACCTGGAAGAAGCTCGTGTCGTTCAGCACGCTTTCGGAGAAGCATGCCGTGGGCGGTTTCTACAGCTTCATCGAGGATTTCCGCAGGAACTTCGTATCCGCCGGGCAGCGGCGGCAGGGCCTCTTCGGCCACGGCTGGCTGCTGAACGCGGAGGGGCAATGGAAGCCGGTGACGGCGGCGCGTTTCACCGCGGACCGCAACCCCGTCATGACCGTCAATGCCGACCTGCGCGGGGACTGGTTCTTCCTCGAGACCGGCGGCGGCGTGACCAACACAACGCCGCTCCGGACGGTGTTGCGGCAGACGCCGCCGGTGCAAGGCCTGCCGTTGGAGTGACGCGGTCGCACGCTTGCGTCTTCGCTCCGGCCCGCGCCGGGACGGTCAGGCTTCCGGCTTCATGTCGCGGGTCATGAGGATCTCGACGGCGGTGCGCGCGGAGAAACCCTCGTAGCAGAGGGCGTAGACGATGTCGGTGATGGGCATCTCCACGCCGCGGGCCTGACCGAGGAGGTGGATGACCTTCGAGTTCCAGACGCCTTCGGCCACCATCTTCATGCTGCCGAGGATGGCGTCGATGGCCTCGCCGCGGCCCAGGCGCTCGCCGACCGAGTGGTTGCGGCTGTGGCGGCTGGTGCAGGTGACGATCAGGTCGCCGACGCCGCTGAGGCCGGAGAAGGTCTCCGGACGCGCGCCGAGCGCGATGCCGAAGCGGGTGATCTCCGCCAGGCCGCGCGTGATCAGCGCGGCGCGGGTGTTGTCGCCGAAGCCGAGGCCGTCGGAGGCGCCCACTGCGATGGCGATGACGTTCTTGACCGCGCCGCCGATCTCCACGCCCAGCGGGTCGGTGGAGGTGTAGACGCGGAAAAGCGGCCCGCTGAAGAGCTGCTGCACGCGCTTCGCGACCGCCTCGCTTTCCGAGGCCGCCACCACGGCGGTCGGGATCTGGCGGGCGACCTCTTCGGCGTGGCTGGGGCCGGAGAGCACGGCGATGGCGTCCAGCCCGAGAATCGTCTGGGCGAGCTCGCTCATGCGGCAGTGCGTGGCTTCGCACAGTCCTTTGGTCAAGCTGACGACCAGCGCGCCGGGCGGGATCAGCCCCTTGAAGTTTCCGCAGACGTCCGCGTAGAACTTCGACGGCGAGGCGAGGACCACGGCCTCCGCGTCCGCGACGGCCGCGGCGGGATCGGCGGTCCAGCGCAGGGCCGCGGGCAGCGCCACGCCGGGCAGGAAGCGGACGTTCTCGCGGCGGGCGCGGAGCTCGTCGAGATAGTCAGCGAAGGGACCCCAGACCGTGACCCGGTGTCCATAGGAGTGCAGCAGAAGGCCGATGGCTGTGCCCCAGCCACCGTCTCCGATAATGGTGATGTTCATAAGGAGGTTCCAGCCGGGGCGGCCTTGGGCGGCCGCCCCTTTTTCCCGAAATTGAAGCGCGACTCGGTGCCGGCGCGGAGGCGGGCGATGTTCGTGCGGTGCTTCCAGATCGCCAGGAGCGCGAGGAGCGTCAAGGCGCTGGGGAACCAGAGGCCGTGGGCCTCGAGGTGCAGCGGCCACCAGACGACGATGCCCAGCGTGACGGCGGCGCCGATCGACGCTACGGAGACGTAGCGCGTCGCGAGGAACAGAATCAGCCAGGCGGCGAAGGCGATCCCCACGCCGGCGGGGGTGAGCCCGAGCAGGAGCCCGGCGCTGGTGGCGATGCCCTTGCCGCCTTTGAAGCCGAGGAAGCAGGTCCAGTTGTGGCCGACGACCGTCATGGCGCCGCAGAAGATCGGCAGGGTTATGTTCGCGGCGCTGTCGCCGGTCAAGGCCGCGGCGAGGTGCGGCACGAGCTTCACCCCGCAGAAGCCCTTGAGGAAGTCGAGCGCGAAGGTCAGGATGCCCAGCGGCTTGCTGACGGAGCGGAACACGTTGGTGGCGCCGATGTTGCCGCTGCCGAGGGTGCGGATGTCCTTGCCGCAGGCCTTTGAGAGCAGGAACCCGAACGGGATGGACCCCAGCAGATAGGCGGCCGCGCCGCCCGTCAGCCAAAGAAGCAAAGTTGTCATGGGCGGAAGTGTAGCAAATGCGGCGTTTTCTTGCATCCGCCTCTTCGCTGGAAAAGCGGAATTCGGTCTGGACGCTCCGGCCCCGCATCTGGTATAACATGTTTCTGCTAAAAGAAACACGGCGGGTGTTTCAGGCGGACACGCAACACATTCGGAGAACGGACCGGCATGAAGATACTGTTGTGCATGGGGGTTTGCGCGGGGCTGATGCTGCCGCTTTGCGCCCAAGAGACGAAGGCGGCGACGAACGGGGTGGGCCAGGCGGCCGGCGTGGTCGTCGAGGGGGCCCAGTCTGGCCCGAAGGCGCTGAAGGCGGATGCGGGGGCTGACGTGCGGGTGCGTCAGGAGGTCCTGGGCAACATGCCGGTCAAGGGCGGCGGGCGGGGGGCCACGCAGAATTACATCCGCTACCGGGGGCGCGCGTGGGGCGCGGTGAACAACGAGGATTTCAAGCTCTACCTGCGCGTGGCGGACGAAATGCGCAGCTACACCGAGCCGAAGGTGTCGAACTACCGGTGGCCGGACGAGGCCTTTCTGGACAACCTGTATCTGGATCTCTATAACCTGCTGGACGACCGGGTCGATCTGCGGATCGGGCGGCAGGATTTCTTTGGCCCGAACGGCCCCGCGTACGGTGCCGGGCGCGTGATCGCTGACGGCACGCCGCTCGACGGGTCGCGCTCCATCTTCATGGATGCGGTGCGGGCGACGATCAAGATCGACGAGAAGAACGCGTTGGACGTCTTGGGCATCTACAACAGCCCCAAGAACCCGCTGGCGATCGGCGAATCCCAACCTTACGGTGATCAGGACCGTCCTCTGATCGATGCCGGCAATAGCGAGAAGGAGTGGGGCGGCGGACTCTACTTCAAGTCGAAGGAGTTCAAAGAGGTCCCCTATGAAGCGTACTATTTGTACAAGCGCGAAACCAAGGCGGTGACGCCCCGGACCTGCGGTGCCAGCAAGGTGGAGGACGGC
>Ga0116170_10001066_pt1 | contig 28459 bp, 29 predicted proteins | sample AD_JPNHW1_MetaG_FD_89797 | JGI IMG/M metagenome (GOLD analysis project Ga0116170, IMG submission 89797) | Active sludge microbial communities of municipal wastewater-treating anaerobic digesters from Japan - AD_JPNHW1_MetaG | ecosystem: Engineered > Bioreactor > Anaerobic > Digestate | place... | reverse complement strand
TCAATACAATAACTGCATTTCTCAATTCTCCCCTTTTCAAAGTTCATCTTTGGAGCATCAAAAGGACATCTCCATGTACAGAATCCACATCCCATACATTTATTCTGATCATGAATGACGAGGCCTGTATCTTTATCAATAGAATAAGCATTTGCAGGACAACCTGTAAGGCACAACGGATCTTTGCAGTGGTTACAGGCGAGCGAGAGGTTTAAAACGTTCAGTTCCGGAAGAATATCTTTGTTATAAACAAAAACCGTTCTGATTTCGGTTTGAAAGTTATTCTCAAGCCTGCATGCTGCAACGCACGATTTACAGTTTACGCACAGGTCAGTGTCAAAGAGGAATCCTGTTTTCATTCTTTTACTTTTTCCACTTTAACAAAACTATCATGAAAGGCAGCTCCGTAACCCATATCAGTTTCTCTGCCCCGGATCAAAGCATTTACGCCTCCCCCATCGGCAATCCACACACCGTTAGGAAATACAATACAACCATCCTTGGTCCTGTTTGTAATACGAACAACACCCGAAACAGTGCCGTTATCGTTGTATACTCTTATTTTATCGCCATCAGCGAGTTCGAGTTTTTCACCATCACCCGGTGATACCTCCCATGCCGGCAGTTCAATCACTGATCTGATTGTTTTAAGGTTTCCAAACTGTGAATGTATCCTCGACGCCGCATTAGGCGTTATAAGATGAAACATATCCGGAGAGTCAGGTACACTCATCAGGGGCACATAGGTTGGAATCTCGGGGACACCCCACATGTCGGAGGCCTGCCTGGATAGCAACTCTATCTTTCCCGATGGTGTGGGAAAATTCAGGTCATTAAATGCCACTTCAGAAAATCCGGCCGGAAGGTATGGGCCCTTTTTAAGCTCCTGAAGAGTTACCTCTCCATTGGATTTTATCCTTTCCTCAAGCCATTTTTCAAAGTTCTCATTTCCCGGCGGAGGAATAAGGCACTCATTTTCAACACAAAGATTCATCAACATGGAAAGCCTGTAATATATTTCGCTTTCAGGCATCACCTGACCGGGGTATTCTGTAATGGCAGGTTTATATTGTACGTATGGGTTCCAATATGATCCAACTATATCAGGTTGTTCAAAGATCCCTTTTGCCGGAAGTATTATGTCGGCCAGCTTTGCAGTATCCGTCATGAATTGTTCTACAACAACCTTGAAATCAATTGTTTTTATGGCATCTGCAACACGTTCTGAATCAGGCAGCTGAGTCACCGGATTTCCACGTTCAATCCAGGCAAGTTTTATTTCAGGGTCTTTAAGTTCAGAAAAGTCCTCAGCAAATTTTGCCATGGAAATCTTTCTTCTGTAAGGTTTGTCCCTGTTATCGTCAGGATAGTATGTCAGTGGCTCTTTTTCAGAGTCAAAAATATAGCTCTGCAGGTTCGCAAAGTTAAATCCGCAGCCGGATTTCCCTATTTTGCCCGTGATCACCATAATTGAGAGAAGAGCTCTTATTGTCTGTCCTCCGTTTGAATGCCGCTGCAGGCCATATCCTGCTATCATAGTTACCTTTTCTGTTGAGGCAATCATGCCGGCAAGTTTAATTATTGCTTCAGCAGGGATCCCTGTTATTGAATAAGCTTCTTCGGGAGTGATTGAGAGAGATTCAGCAAACTCTTTAAAACCAAGTACATGTTTTGAAATAAAGTCAATGTCGGCATGCCCGTTTCTGATCAGGTAAGCAGCTATTGAAAGGGCGAGAGCTGCATCGGTTCCGGGCCGTGGCCTCAGAAGTAAATCAGCTTTATCGGCCGTAGGCGTTCTTCTGGGATCAATTACAACAAGCTTGCCTCCTTTTTTCAGGGCTTTATCTATGTGAATGATCTCCTGTACATTGGTCTCGGCCGGGTTTTTGCCCCAGAGTATTATAAGCTCAGCATTTGAAATGTCCCATGGTGCATTATGCTTTACTTCACCAAGTGTAAGACGTACAGCCTCCAACCCGGCCGGCCAGCAAAGATTTCCATAGGTGGTGGTTACACCTCCGTACTGTTTCCAGAAAATGGAGGAAATATCGTTACTAAGGCCTGAGATGCCACTTCCCTTATAAAAAAGTACAGCGTGTGAGCCATACAGATCCTTTACACTTTTAAGCTGTGTAGCTATTATTTCAATAGCCTCATTTATATCTATACGAATAAATGAGCCATCTTCTTTTCTTTTAAGCGGGTAAATAATGCGCTCCCCGGAAAACTCCCGTTCCAGATAAGACAGTCCTTTAATACATGGCCCTTCAGGTGTTGCAAGGTTTCCATCGTATGGCATAATCCTCACTACCCTGCCATTATCGGCAAAGACTCTGAATGAGCATGTGCTGTAACAGTTTCTCGGGCAAACCGTGATAAACTCTCTCATAGCGCAAATATACTATTTGCCGTTGAGAGGTGCATCATACACCAACTCCATGTCGAGTGTTTTTGTAACAGGATCAGAGATGAAAACCTTATAGGTACACTTAACCTGTCCGAGATAATTCTGATAGGTATAATCCTGTATTACTGTTGAATAGGTAACTGTGCCAATTGTAAGTGAAATATCAATTTTTGGATATGATTTATCAAACCGGTAATAATCAGTATATAAATGTGAATCCAGGGTGCCAAAATTATGTTCCCCCCCGGACGTATTTACCAGGATATTTGTGAATAACTTATCGGTATTATTATAAATTCTTACATCCGTTGGACCCAAAGGCTCAATAGGCGTCTTTTTGCATGAGCAAGAGATGAAAACCAACAGTACAAGAAAAAAGGCTTGCTTCATTAATAACCGTTTATAATAAAACAAGCCTTATGCTAATATGTTTAATAGTTATCTCAGATTTTTTCCAGGCATTTAGCTGAAGCCCAGCCCTTATTGCCATCCGGAAGTGCTATTTCCCAATAATCTCCAAGTCGTTGCAATACAGTTACCTTTGCTCCGGTATGTATCACGAAGAGATCTTTTCCTGTATCACCCGGAGAGCTTTTCCCCACAACTTCGGTGCATATTACTATTGCTTCCTTATTGTGATTGACAAGGTTATTACTTCTTAATGCAAACGCAAGTGTTATTCCTGAAAGAATAATTGCAGCAACACCAGACCAGAAAGACGGGTATTTGTATCTTCCGGCAGGCACAAAAATGAAAAAGATAAATAATGCCAGGGAGAGGACGAACAGTACAATAGCAATTGTTGCCCACTGGTTTGTACTTTTAAGCAGAGAGAGAAAGTCGAACCATCTTATGAAAAAAAGCTCCGGGATCTCATCAAATCTGTCAGTAATTTTTGTTCGTGCAATCTGAAGGTTATAGTTTATATCCTCACTTGCAGGATCAAGCAGAGAAGCTCTTTCATAGAAAAGAATAGCATTCCCGTAATCAGCTGCCTTAAAACAGGCGTTGCCCGTATTAAACAGAAGATTGTCGGAACGATAACCTTCTTTATATAAAGATTTGTAAAGTTCTGCTGCATTGAAGTAATCGCCCTTCTGATATAGGTCCTCAGCCTCTTTCATTTTTTGTCCTGGGTCCTGGGAAAATATGCAGGTGCTAACTGCAAAAAGGGCTATTGTCAGAGCTATAGTTTTTACTTTCATAACTTATTCCATTTAAAGAATGTTTTCAAGAGCGCCGATGAGTCTTTCACTTCTTCCGAACAGTTCTTCCGGAGAATCATCTCCTGATGATGGAGCAAAACGTGAATACTCACATAAGTTTAGTATTGATTTAAACTCCGATACTGTTTCTGCAGGCACATTCCTGTCTGAGAGAAGGGAGGCACAGTTATCAATTGTAAGTTCTGACAGAGGGATAATGAGCTTATCGCTAAGATATCCCCAGATTGCTCTTGCAATCTCCTCATGCATTTTGCTGTAGTCTTTGGCTTTCAGGCTTTCCTGAGCCTTTCTCAGGCGTTTCCCTGCTACCTGTGCAGCTTTTCTGTTTCGCGTGAAATCATTGTCGGAGTTCATACGTAAATATTGCCTGATTGCAAAAACAGCACATACTGCAATAACAAGAGCCAGAAGATATGTAAGATAATAAGCTGAATTTTCAACCTTTGATGGCTTAATCATCGCAAGACGGTATTTGCCGGTCTTAATAAACCTGATATCCTGTCCAAGATATTTTACGTCCTCTTTACTTACGGAAGGTGTTGCCTGCTCTGATGTTTCCGTGGTCCCATTACCAGGGATCACCGTTATCTTTTTTGCCGGTGCTTTAAGAGTCGAATATTTCCCTGACAATATATCAAAGTAAACGTAGTTTATTTCAGGGATTGTAAAATCTCCGCTATGTCTTGGAATCAACAGGAACTCGTATGTTTTGTTTCCGGAATTGCCCTCGGAATTAACTGTTACCTTAGGATCATATTTCTCTATCGATGCAGGCACTTCGAAGCCAGGTGTGCCGGCAAGACCAATATTTCCTGAGCCTGTAAGAGTTATTGTATATGTTACAGCGTCATTAACCTGGATTTTTTCTTTTGAAAGTGATGATGTCAGTTCGAATCTGCCAACAGCACCGCTGAAATCAGCAGGCTGAGGTGATGGTAATGGTCTGACATGAATTGTCACGGGCAGTGTGGAAATTGTCCTTGGAGTATTCACCATACCGGAAAATATGCTTCCTCCAAAGAATGGGTCATCGAAACCGGTTTTCTCCTGAACCAATATCTGCATCTGTGCACGATCGATTTTTATATCTCCGGCTATCTGTGGATAAAGAAGAAATTTCTCAAGTACCCCGGTACCATATTCAACACCGTTTATTGTTTCACTCTCCAGGCTCTGTAACTGAGGTATCTTTATCTCCTTTTTAAGAAATCCCTTAAAATCAGGATAGGCTATGCCCGATCCCGGGTTGGATATTTGTCTTCTTGTAAATATCTTTAGTTTAACCTCAACCGGTTGTCCGACATACACCTGGTCTGTACTCAGAATATACCTGAGATAAACATCATCACCGGAAGCGGTCTGCCTCTGACCTGACTGAGATGATGTTGTCCTGCCGGAAGAAGAAGAGGAAGAGCCCGAATTTGAAACTGTGATGGTAACCGGTGCAGAGCTTACTGTTGCATTCTTCATTGTGTACTGTGCCGAAGGAATAGTGAATGTCCCCTCCTTCTGAGCAACAATAAAAAACATATAATCCGTTGTAGAGGTCGATGTAACATTGCCGTTTATCCATTGTGTGCTCCGGCTTGTTGAAATTCTTGGTCCGTTTACAGTGAAAGAGTCATCGAATTTGGGAGCAAGAAACTTACCACTCGTTTCATTGACAGTGTATGTAATCCTGAAGCTGGTTCCTGCACTTACACTTTCCGGAGCACTTATTTCAATTGCTGTAGCCTGCCCCATTACAGAGCAGGTAAATAGTAGCGATACTAAAAACAAGAGAGATTTCTTCATCATTTTTTACCAATTTTTCGTCACTCTTACGTACCCCTTTTCCTTTTTATCTTTATTCACTTTTTCCTGCACCTCCTTTTCGTTTGCTGAGAGCGCGTCAAGAAGGCGTTTAGCATCTTCCTTACTCATACGGGGCTGTTGTGCACTATTGTTCTGCTGGTTCTGATCCTGATTTTGATTCTGGTTCTGATCCTGCTTATTCTGATCTTTGTTCTGGTCCTGGTTATTCTTGTCCTGATCCTTATTCTGATCCTGCTTATTCTTATTCTGATCCTTATTCTGATCCTGCTTATCCTTATCCTTATCCTTATCCTTGTTCTTATCCTGATCCTGCTTATCCTTATCCTTAGCCTCATCCTTATTCTGCTGTTCCTGCTGTTTTTTCAGCATCCTCTGTGCATATGCCAGGTTGTATTTAGCCTCTATATTATCAGGTGAATACTTCAGGGAGTTTTTATATGATTCTATGGATTCCTGGTATTTCTGATCCTTAAGTAAAGCGTTTCCCTTGTTATAATATGCCTCTGCAGCCTGTGACGGTGTTTTATATGCATTGAGAGACTGTTCAAACTGCTCGGCTGCCTCAGAGTATTTCTTTTGTTTATAGAGCGCATCCCCCACATTAAAGTTTGCATCCGGTACAGGTTTGTCTATACCCTGAGCCCGCCTGTACTGTATCTCTGATCCGGAAAATTTTTGTTTTTCGTAAAGACGGTTACCCTTCCTGATGTACTTTCTCTCCTGCTGGCCGAACATGACAACAGGTATCATCAGAAGCAGTCCCACGAATAAAATCCTGATATTATTTCGAAATGATTTCATAGCTACAAAATTAAAACTTCATATTCAGAAATTTAAGGTTCCTGAATGTGGTGTTTTTTCTGTCCATAATAAAGAATTCAATCAGAAGGAGCAGCAGCATTATCAGTGCCGGGATCATGAACTGATCATTGTAATCAGTATACATGACCGATGCAGTCTCTGATTTCTTCATCTTTCCTATATCGTTATATATTTCGTTAAGGCCAAGGCTTGTATTATTTGCCCTTACATATCTGCCTGAGGCAGCGTATGCGATCTCCTTCAGTGAAGACTCATCGAGTTTTGAGATGACTGTATTTCCGTCAATGTCCTTAAGATAATCGGTTTTACCGTTTACAGTAACCGGAATAGGAGTGCCATCAGGGGATCCTATGCCAATGGTATAAATAACCACGCCGGCTTTAGCAGCCTCTTTGGCTTTTTCCAGCGCGTCATCTTCATGATTCTCTCCGTCGGTAATTATTATAAGAGCCTTGCTCTTATCGTTGTTTTTGGAGAAAGAGCGCATCCCAAGGTCAATTGCAGAGCCGATGTTTGTGCCCTGTTTTGATACAGCATCGGGGCTTGCAGCATCAAGGAACATCTTTGCCGACAGGTAATCGTTTGTTACCGGTATTTGTGTATAAGCATCACCGGCAAAGAGTATAAGTCCGATTTTATCATTCCTGAGCTGGTCAACGAGTTGTGCAATAGCCTGTTTTGCGCGTTCAAGCCGGCTTGGGGCAATGTCTTCGGCAAGCATTGAATTACTCACATCAAGGGCAATTATTACTTCAACGCCTTCACGTTTTACCTCCTGAAGTCTCGAGCCAAACTGGGGTCTTGCAGCAGTTAGTATTGCAGCAGTAAGAGCCAGGGCACAAAATGTGAATTTTACTATTGTACGCCGCGGAGAATAGTCAGGTAACAGTCTCTTTACCATCTCTGTGCTTCCGAATTTTTCTCTGGCCAGCCTGCGCCGTCTGATATTGAGAATCAGAAAGACAAGAAGTGCCGGTACCAGAAGGAGCATATATAATATTCCCGGATTTGCGAATCTGAATGTTTCCATATCACTTTCGTTTTATGAAATGTTTTTTAAGAAGAGGTACCTGAGCAGAAGTTCAATTGCCAGCACCAGTGCAGCTGCAATAGCATACGGCATGAACATCTCTTCTCTTTTGCTGTACTCCTTTGTTTCAATCTTTGACTTTTCCAGCTTATCTATTTCCTGGTAAACCTTCTCCAGACTGTTATTATCCGTAGCTCTGAAGTATTTACCGCCTGTCATGTCAGAAATCTTGTTAAGCAATGCCTCGTCTATCTCAACAGGAACCTTTATTTTTCTCATTCCGTAAGGTGTCATGACCGGACAATCGGCCTCTCCCATTGTTCCCACGCCAATAGTATAAACCCTTACTTTAAAGGTCTTTGCTATTTCGGCAGCTGTGATTGGGTCTATGGCGCCCCGGTTATTTACACCGTCGGTGAGAAGGATAATTACCTTGCTTACCGCATTGGAATCTTTTATTCGGTTAATTGAGGTAGCAAGACCAAGACCTATTGCAGTCCCGTCTTCAATTATCCCGCTTTTTATCTCACGCATAAGGTTAATAAGAACGGCATGGTCAGTTGTAAGCGGGCACTGTGTAAAGCTTTCACCACTGAAGACCGCCAGCCCTATTCTGTCGTCAGGACGGCCAGAGATGAATTCTGTGGCAACATTTTTTGATGCCTCAAGCCTGTTTGGAGAAAAGTCCTCAGCAAGCATACTCCCCGACACATCCATTGCAAGCATTATATCTATCCCTTCCGAGCTGGAATTCTGCCATTTATTTACGTTCTGCGGACGGGCAATCACAATAATCACAAGGCCCACAACCACCATCCGTAAACCAAAAATCACGTGCCGCAGATAATGTCTGAAAGTGACATGATCGCGATCAAACATATCCATTGAAGATATCTTTACCGAAGCTGTTGTTTTTCCCTGTCTGAAGATATAGTATGTAACCAGTAGAGGTATTACCAACAGGAACCAGAGAAACCAGCCGTTTTCAAAAGCAATATTATGCATTTTTGCCTCCTTTCTTTTCTGAAACGCCCTTTTCATTTGTTTCATCTGAAGAAACCTCAACCGGGCGGCTTAAATCGACAAACCTGGTAGCATCATCTATTGATGATTTATTTATCTCCTCACCAGGCAGGTACTTGGCAAACTTAACCATATCTGAATCCGAAAGGATAACTTTAACAATTGACAGGAGGTCGTTCTTAACAAACCCTGATCGCTGCAGCTTTCTGACAGTCTCATCAGTGGTTAGCTCAGGGGACTCTATCCCAAAGCGACCAGCAATGTAACGACGCAGTATGTCAGATAATCTTGAATAGTATTCTTTCACCTCACCTTTCTGCCACAACTCTTCTTTTCTGAGGTTATCAAGCTCCCGATATGCAATCTTATGGGCAGGCTCTGCTGGTTTCTCCTTCTTAACAAACCTGCCAAGCGGAGTACGGGGCAGGAACCTGGCCAAAAGCCAAATGATCAATCCAACTACCAGAACAATAATTATCCACGGCAGAATCTCCCTGAATGTTACAGGAGCCTCCTTAGGAGCTATTATATCGTAAATATCCTTTGATGTATCGGCAGACGCCTTTACCGGAACGGTAACCGACAGAGCCGAGACATTAGATGTATACTGACGGGTCATTCCATCATTTGATATCTCAGCAACAAAGGGTTTTATCACATAGTTACCTGAGTCATAGCAGGTAATGAGGTAATTATCCGTTACAGTCTTATTGCCATTAGCAAGGACAACAGAGTCCCTGGCTGGTTTTCCCAAAACAACAATTTTATCGGCAAGAGTATCTCTTTGCACCGAGAATCTTACTTTCGCACTCCCGGGTACTGTAACAGAGACGCTGAAATGTATCTGATCACCAATGAGTATATGGGGTTTCTCAGGTCTGGCATTCACTGTAAAATCCTGCGCATTGAGGCTGAGTGTTAAAGCCAGAAACATAATTATTGCGCTTATTTCCTTCATCGTCATCTGCTTTTAAAGAAAGATATAAGCGGTTTGATATAATCCTCACCGGTATTAAAAGTCACGGAATCCACACCGTTTGCCTTAAATCTTTCAGCAACATATGAGGCATGTTTTTCCCATCTCTTCCTGTAGTTTTCGCGAAGCCTTGATGAACTGGTATCAATCCATCTTTTTTCGCCTGTCTCAGGGTCAGAGACAAATACAAAACCTATGTCGGGCATGTCTTTTTCGCGTCTGTCGCAAATGTTTAACGCAACGAGATCATGTTTATCAGAAGCAACACGAAGAGCCTCCTCAAATGAAGGGGCCATAAAATCAGAAAGCACAAATGCAGTGCATCTTTTTCTGATGGCGTTTGTAAGATATCTTAAAGGCTCATTAAGACTTGTTGCTGATGATGAAGGCACAAAATCTATAAGTTCTCTTATGATTCTGAGAATGTGACTTCTACCCTTTTTAGGAGGGATGAACTTTTCAACCCTGTCGGAAAACAGCATTATGCCAACTTTGTCATTGTTGCTTATTGCTGAATAGGCAAGGAGAGCTGCTATTTCTGTCATCATCTCACGTTTTGTTGAGACTGTTGTCCCGAAGTCGCCTGATCCGCTCACGTCGACAAGGATCATAACTGTCAGTTCTCTCTCCTCTTCAAAAATCTTTACATATGGGTGTCCGAAGCGTGCTGTGACGTTCCAGTCTATATTACGGATGTCATCTCCGTACATATATTCCCTTACTTCGCTGAAGGCAATTCCGCGGCCCTTAAATGCGGTGTGATATTCACCCGCGAAAAGCTGCTGTGAGAGGCCTCGCGATTTTATTTCAATTTTTCTTACTTTCTGTAATAATTCTTTCGTCTCCACGGTGCTACAATTTTGGCTCTTGCCTGTAAGTAATTGTAAAATACCAGGTTTCGTTTTTCAGATCAACGAGGATATTTCCGGTATGCTGATCCAGGCTCCATTTGTCTTTTCCACGTTTAGTATAAAGCGCATCAAGTTCTTTTCTCTTCACATTGATTTTGCCTATATCACATATTACCCTGACACCTATGCATTTGTTTTTGCTGTCAAATACAATTATCCATGTCTCTGACTCATCATCGGAAATATATTTAAGGTAATTGTACCTGTCGTTATGCACTGAGCTGTCATTTATGAAGCCAGGGTTTTTCTTTCTCATTTCAGCCAGCACATCGTTCTTGCTGACACCTATGAATACCTGCGCATCTAAAGAGAGTGTGAATAACGATAACGTCAATGCAATCAGAGCCGTTTTTATCATACTCTATGGAACTTCAACAGTATTAAGAATTTCAGTGATAATCTGATCCTGGGTAACGCATTCTGCTTCTGCCTCATAGGTAAGTCCTATTCTGTGACGCAGCACATCAGGACAGAGAATACGTATATCTTCCGGGACGACAAAACCTCTTCTCTTAATAAATGCATATGCTTTGGCAGCATTTGCCAGGCTGATGCCGGCACGTGGTGAGGCGCCGTAAGATATCAGAGGAGTGAATTTTGAGAGACCATATTTTGCCGGTTCCCGTGTGGCAAATACAATATCGAGTATGTAGTTTTCAATTTTCTCATCGAGATAAACCTCTTTTACAGTGTTTCGTGCACGGATAATATCGGCAGGTTTAAGTTTCTGAGATGCAGTGGGGAACGTTTCGGCAAGGTTTTCCCTGATTATCAGCCGTTCCTCTTCCTTATCAGGATAGGTGATCACAACCTTCAGCATGAACCTGTCGACCTGTGCTTCAGGAAGCGGATATGTTCCCTCCTGCTCAATCGGGTTTTGTGTGGCAAGAACGAGGAATGGTTCATCAAGCTTATAGGTTGTCTCCCCGATTGTCACCTGCCGCTCCTGCATGGCTTCGAGCAATGCGCTCTGTACTTTTGCCGGAGAACGGTTTATCTCATCAGCCAGTATAAAGTTTGCAAAGAGAGGCCCCTTTCTTACAATGAACTCCTCTTTTTTCTGGCTGTAGATCATTGTTCCAATAAGGTCAGCCGGTAAAAGATCAGGAGTAAACTGTATCCTGCTGAATTTAGCATCAATCACTGATGCCATTGTCTTTATGGCAAGGGTCTTTGCAAGACCGGGCACACCCTCAAGGAGTATGTGACCATTAGAAAGTAACCCGATAAGCAGTGAATCAGTAAGATGACGCTGACCTATAATCACCTTGTTCATCTCCTGCCTGATAATATCAACGAAGGCACTCTCCTTCTCAATCTTTTCGTTTAGTAAACGGATATCTGTAGTGTATTCCATATACCTGATGGTTAAATTTTCACTATAAAAAAATCAGGAGCAAATATGCTCCGTCAATTTAAAAAACGGTGTTAAAGCATGTTAAAGAAGTGTTAAAGGTTCACCACTCCTTTCCACGACAGCTGTTATACCTTCCCAAATTCGCTGTGCTTAAAGAGCCGGACCATCATGATAAGTATCAGTGGAACCACTGCAGGATGTATATCCTGTCCGGCAATCATTGCAACGGGGAAATAGAGAAATGAAAGATACAATGTAATTCTGGCCAGTTTACGGAACTTCTTTGCCATGAGCACAAGGTAAAGAACCACAGGGATAAGCGGGTTGAATGCCACAATTAAAAGATTGTAATGAGTTGCCTGATGATCGGAAAAGAAATTGAAAAAGATCATCAGCAGTGCAAGCAGGCTGCATCCCGAGAATATTATCCAGTCAGACACTTTCCCCATAATCGGTACTCCAAAGACAAAAGTGATAAGCACAACAAGTACCAGGACAGAGTAGAAGATTGTAATCAGGAGCCACTCATTGGGTTTATCTTTAGGCCTATTGCTCATATCAAGTAACATCACCGCAGATGATAATACCGGTTCGCGCTTTCCTGAATGGATCACCGTGGCGCCTCCCATATCTTCCATTAAATACATTGGAAGAAATGCCTCATCTCTTACAGAAGCCTTTTTATCAGCTGGCAGTCCAAGAAGGAAATCAGCCCCGAAATCGAGCCATGGGATGGCGTTTTGATATTGATCTATCAGCTCTCTGAAAGTAAATTCCTTTTCTTTATCCGGATAAGAGACTGGGCCATTAAGTGATTTTTCAATGATATCACGCACTCTGGTTGCGCAGTTATCATAAAAGAAATTGTACCTGTAAAAAGCATTCTCAGGTCTTACATTATTATCAAGAAGGTTAATCATGGTAACCTTCTCATCACTGTTAAGGTTAATCTTCTGTGACCACACTGATCTTCCTTCCGCCGTGTATTCGCCCATGAAGGTGTCCATTCTGCATGAACCTACCATATAATCAAGTTTACCTTTGGCAAAACGGAACGCAAAATGTGGAGTGTCATAATCAAACAGCCCCCAGTTGTAAACAATGTCTCTGCCGGTGCCACGGATAACCACCCTGATTGCAGAATGGCCATAAACCGAATACACTTCATTCCCTGGTTCACAGGTAAGCATATAAAAATCAATTGAATCAAGGGGTTGTGAGGCAGCCTTAAAGGAAAATAAAAATGCAAGAAAAGGTATTAAGAGTAAAATTTTTTTCATAGTCAAAAAATATGCGTAAACCTAAGACAAAAAAAGAGAAAAGACAACAAGCAGGAGTTTAAAGTTGAAAGTCTAGAGTCTAAAGGCAAATGGCAAGGATCTGGGAGCATGATAAATTAACGGTTTCTGAATTCAATCAGTTCTATCGGTGCACCATTATGCTCTATCATTGCTACCCTGGCACCTTCGGACGGAGAATTTGGTGGTGTAATTATTTTGAAATTATGCTTCTCCAGTTCAAGTTCTAGATTATCAACTTCAAATGCGATATGAGGAACTGTCTTAATCAGTTCATTAACCGGTGAATTGCTTTCAAAACGCATCCATTCAACTCCAAAAGGGCTGGTTTCAAATCCTGAGTGATAAAGCCTGAATGATGAGATATACTCTTCACCCGGGAATGATTTATCCGTTGGAATGCCAATATGATGATATTTCCATCCCCACTCACTTATGGCAGATGGAAGCTCATTATCAAGCCGGACCCTTTCAGTAACCTTTTTCTTTCTATGCATATCCATTTATTGGGGAATTTAAAACTGCATATTACCTGTAAAATTCTTGTCAATTCTGTAGCAAATACTTTACATAACTCCGTCTCAACATTTCTTAAATCAGAAATGTAATATATGGAAAATTGCTTCAGGTAGAGCTTTTTCTCTCTTCATTTTTAATTATCTTCTTCAGGTTTTCCCTGAAGCCCAAACCAACAGGCACAACAATACCGGTCATGTTTATCTGGTTTCCTTCAATGAACTTAATTTTATCTATTGCAATGATGAAGGATTTATGTACCCTTATGAATTTATCTTCCGGAAGCTTTTCTTCCATAACGCTGATCTTTTCATGAGTCACAATGCATTTTTCTTCCGTATAGACCTTCAGATAATCACCATAAGATTCAATGTAAACGATATCGTCATAGTTAATCTTATAAATCTTCTTATCGGATTTCAGCAGCATATAGTCTTCCGGCTCCGTGTTTCTGCGCATTTTCAGGCTTAACTTTTCGGCAGCCTTGTTTACAGCTTTCAGAAAGCGTTCATAAGAGAAGGGTTTCAGCAGAAAATCTACCGCATCTACTTCAAAGCCCTCAACTGCATATTCCGGATATGCTGTTGTAAAAATGACAAGATGAGGCTCCACCAGCGTCCTGATGAACCTGATGCCTGACAGACCGGGCATATTTATATCCAGAAAAATAAGTTGAATCTGGCCGGCATGCAGCACATCATTTGCCTCAAAAGCGTTTGAACATACAGCAACAAGTTCCAGACTGGGTGTCTCTCCGATATACTTCTTCAAAATATTCTGAGACAGAGGTTCATCATCAACAACAATACAATTAATCTTCATCTTTCTGCATCAGGTTTTTAATCTTTATACTGACTCTGAAAAAAAGCTGCGAATCCGTAACTGTAAATTCGTGCATTCCCGGGTAAATCATTGAAAGTCTCTTTCGCACATTTTCAATTCCAATACCTTTATATTCGTTACCCTCAATCTCATCAACCACTCCCCTGTTATTTTTTATTGTAAACGAAAAATCGCGGTCCATAACACTTAGATCAATGTTAATATAGGATTTATCCGGGGATCCTTTTACACCGTGTTTAAAGCTGTTCTCCACAAGTGGCAGCAAGAGCATTGGTGCAATTAAAAATTTATCTGTTTCTCCGCTTATCTTAAATGTCAGTTTTGCCCTGCTGTCACTTCTTATTTTCTGGAGGTCAATGTAATCCTGAAGGAATTTCACCTCTTTTGACAGGCTTATCTGGTTTGAGTTTGTTTCATAAATTACATATCTGAGTATTTCTGATAGTTTTAATACTGTTTCCGGCGTTTCTTCTGCCTTATTCAGCGACATGGAATATATGCCGTTAAGGCTGTTGAACAAAAAATGCGGATTGATTTGCCCTTTCAGCACTTTGAGTTCTGCCTCGGCATTTTCCTTTTGAAGCTGGCTCAGGCGTCGGTTTGCATCTGTAAGTCTGAACCATCCCCTTGACAATTTGAGCAGGCTTGTTATTGCCAGGTATACTGTCACAATTTTAGCCACATCAGCAAAGGAATAATATGAGATGAAGTAATAACCGGGCAAAATCCTGTCAATCCATCTGTCAAACAGCATCAGGTTTATTTCTGCAGCCAGAGGAATGAGGAGAATCAGCGAAACAATAAAGTACAGATATCGTTTGCTGCTTAAAAAGTCAGGTATAAACACTTCAAGGTTAACATACACAAATGGCAGAAGTGTAAGATGAAAAAGCAATGTATAGATATAGTCTATTTTCTCTGTCTTCCCTGAACCGGTAAAGAGCCCCAGTAATACAACATAAGAGAAGCACCAGAACAGGATGTGCTGTAACATCCTGTTTCCTGCCAATGAAATGATCTTCTCCCTGAACATTAATTAATTCGTTTCAAAGTGACACACATAATATCTTCCCTCTGATCCAATGGTTTTTCCTTGTCAGAATTATCTTTAAATGCAGCCGGGTCATTTCCGTATTTGATGATAAATTTCTGAAGCTCTTCCGTTGATGCAGTAAGAACATATGTGTCGTCACCGTTTTCGTCAGGCAATGTCTCATGTGATATTCTGATCTTGTTTTTTTCAAAGAGTGAGGCAAGCCAGGTCTCATTAAACCATTTAAGGTTTATTTCGCCATTGGTTATACTTACTTTTGCTATACTGTGTGTCGGTACAAGATGATATCCCGTTAACTCAGGCACACTGACGCCTGAGGGAATGAAATCAACATATAGCTGATTATTGAGTTTAAACAGGTGCGTCTCAAACACAGATGCTTCATTTTTTTCATAATAGGAAATCTTGTAAGAATTCTGAGGTTTGCTTTCCCCCAGGAATTTTTTCATTTCCGATTGTTCAATTACCCATTTTGAAGAGTCATTATCAAGCCATGTTCCAACAATTGCAGGGTCAAACACGACATCATTCTCTTTATAAAAAGGATGCAGTGACTTAACAAGACATCCGCTTACAAGAACTGCAATTGCAGCGATCAACAGTGTGGTTTTTGGTTTCATGATTTTTCAGTTTTTATGCAGCAAAGTAAACCCAACACTCTGATTGAAAATAATTTTTTCGATGAACACATTTGACTTATCGACAAACAACAGAAGAGTTATTATTTTTCTTTTACTATAAGCCCCAATTTAATCCATAAACCAGTCATATTTCCCCATCTGACAACAATTCTTTTACCCCGGGGTGTATTCCATTCCTTTTCAATATCGAGGTGGCAGTCCAGTCCCTCCCCTTTTCTGCTGTGATGACAAAACCTGCACTCCAGGGGTTGCAGACCTGTATCGAAGAGTTCACATAAGCCATCTTTAAAGAAAGTGCATCCATATTTTGAAAATATGTCAAGGGCAATGCTTCCTTCGTTTCCCTTGAATGCCGGAGAGAGGACAGCAAAATCTTTCCTGGGCGAGACCTCGAGCATTATTCGGTTGGCATATGCCGTATGCAACACCATTTCTGCCTCATCAATAGTCCACCAACCAGGGCGCATGCAATATCCTTTGCAAACATCACAACTGCATGGCTCAGATGGTTGATACTTGTCTTTCAGTGTCGCAGGGCTCACTCAGTCTACATGTTTTTCACAGGTATTGTAAAATAAAACGTCGTTCCTTTGTTTACTTCAGATTCAATCCAGATTTCCCCTTTCAAAAGCTCAACCAGCCCTTTAACAATCGAAAGTCCCAGTCCGGTTCCACTTGCGATTCTATCGGGTCTCATGTTTAATTGTGTGAACCTCTCAAAAACAAAGTTCTTTTTGTCAGCAGGAATTCCTATCCCTGTATCGGAAACAAAAAACAAGAGGTTGTCATTTTTACCCCTCTGGCAGCCTACTTCAATTTTTCCGGTATCAGTAAACTTGAAAGAATTACCTATCAGGTTCAGAAATATCTGCCGTAATTTGACTACATCAGTTAAGAAAATAACATCGCCTGAATCACTAAACACATTCAGAACTAAATTAATGTGTTCTTTTCCCAGACGTTTCTGCTGCTCCCTGAAATAGGTGCCAAGTACGGCAAACAATTCATTTACATTGCATTGCTGATAATTAACAGTAACCTGTCCGGATTCAATCCGGGAAATATCAAGTATATCGTTAATGATAATGAGAAGATCGTTGCAACGCTGACTGATTATTTCAGAGTACTGCTCCAGAACAGGCTTATTATCATAGTTTTCAACCATCAGTGAAGAGAAACCAATGATGGCATTCATAGGAGTGCGAATCTCATGACTCATGTTTTGTATAAAAGCTGTTTTGAGTCTGTCGCTCTCTTCAGCTTTGTCCCTGGACTTTATCAGTTCTGCCTCAGCCTGTTTGCGGTCTGTGATATCATGAATTATTGAATGAAGCAGTTCTTTATTACCTATTTTAATGTTGCTGCTGAAAACTTCCACATCTCTTACTGTCCCATTTTTAAGCCTGTGACGAAACTCAAACTGAGTCTTATGCTTTGCCTTTACATGGCTAAAACTTTTTTTTATCTTTTCAGGATCAGCTGTATTGATCTGGTTTATTTTCATTTTCTTTAGCTCATCCCGGCTCCAGCCATAGTAACTTGATGCTGCATTATTTGCGTCGATAATTTTGCCTGTATCAGGGTCTAAAAGCAACTTAACCGCAGAGTGATCTTCGAATATTTTGCGAAATTTCTCCTCACTCTCTTTCAAGACCTTCTCAGCTTCTTTCCTTTTTGCCTCTTCTTTTAAAAGGTTTCTGACCTTGGCCAAAGAGAGGAAATAATATGCAACTATTCCAAACAGGATTGAGAAAACCAGAATTAACCGGTTCCGTAGTCTTGTAAGGGCAGTATAAATGTCTTTTTCCTGGTATGAAATAAGAATGGTCCAATAGGTGTTTCTAAGCGGTGTCCGGTAAAAAGTAATAAAGCGGGAGCTGGATTTTGTGGGGCGATAATCAGTTGAGTCTATATAAACAGCCTTTTCCGTACCGCTTTCCTGCACCTTTATCTTGTTGAGCAACCTTTCCACTGAGGGATCATTATTTGACAATTCAAGAAATGATCTGCCGATATGCCCTGAAACGGGGCAATAAATCTCTATGCCCCCTTCGCTTAACAACCAGACTTTACCTGTACCCCTGATTGTGATCTTCCCAAGATAAAGCTTTCCCAACTCGTCAATAGGTATTAACACCGCCAGGCTTCCTGCATATTTATCGCCTTTAAATACAGGCACATGCATTGCAATTGCCATATATCCCTGAGCCGACATAAATACATCGCTTATAACAGGCTTATGGGTGGCTATTACTTCCTTCACATGTGTCTGATAGGAAATATCACTTCCAATAACTGCATTATTATATGGATAAGTGTACATAATGATTCCATGCTCATCAACCCTGGTGATAGCCGTTATTATACCTTTGTGAGTCACATAAAAATCAGATATCAGCTTTTTCCCCTCGTCCCCAAAATCAATTATCTCTTTTAGCTCTGAAAAAAAAGTAAGGTCAGACTTGTAGTCTTCAAAAAATGAAGTGATGCCCTTTGAGGCCGTTCTTGCAAGAATTAACTGCTCACTATTGAACTCATTTATTGTTCTGCCTTTAATATCAGTGTAAACCAGATAACCGGCAGTAAAGAATACTACCAGAACTAACGGCATTAGCAAGAATCTCCTGGATATTTTTAGCAAAATCATTTTTCAGTAGTTGCGAACTAAAGTTAACGCATAAAACCAAAACTTTACAATAGTTGAAAAAAAATTCCAGGATATTATTACAGTAATTTTGTAAAAAAAAGAGGCCGCAATATCTGCGGCCTCTTTTATCTGATTATCTGATAACAAGGAAAGTTAAAGGAAGCTGATTATTGCAGAGCAAAGCTGTAAAAAATCTTGCTTCTCTTTCTGAATAATTTCCGGATATCTCAAATTTGCCAGACTCAATAGTCTGTCTCACTACCGGACTGCTGATTACTTTATCATCAATCAACACAGCAACAGATCTGTCCAGGTTCCTGGCTGTTGCATCGGCCCATTTTTCAGAGCTCTCCTTCTTAAGAGTAAAGTTAATCCTGCCATTATCTGAATAACTTATTTCCTCAAAATCTGAGCGCATAAGCAATGGATTTCCTTTGCTTTTAAGGGCAAAGAGAGAAACCTGTAATCTGTCATTTATTACACCCCATCGAAAAATCACATTATCAGGTATTCTTTGAGAATGCAACAGCAGATTCACTTTAACCGAATCAGCCGGAGAAATACATCCTATCTGATTGTCAGTATGACTAAACATATCCAGCAGTTTTCCGTCGCTCAGCAATGCCTTTGTCTCCTCTCTGTCATATGTCTCATATAATGCCAGAACACCTTTTTGCGTCAACAGACCCGAAATATCTTCCAGATTGCTTTTATCCGGGACAGTGATAGCTATCTCACCTCTGTTTTCATTGATATTCAGACAGAAGGTATCAAGACCATATGTGGTTAATCGTAAAGAAATAATATCAGCAGACTCCTTTAGCAATTTGGGTGTTACAATCTCCTCCAAAGCCTTGACTGTAATTGTTGTTCCTTTATTATTATACTTCCATGATGAAGTAAGAAGGGTAATACATATCAGAGCAAGTATATATATTGATTTTAATGTCTTCATAATGTTGATATTTAATTAATTGATTATTTTCTTAGATGAAATCACGAATTAATTCCAGAAGCCTGAGGATAAGAAATATGTCCATACTTCCAGCACTCCAAAATCTTCTCCAGTTTGCGGAAGACTTCAGGCATTTTACAAGCGCAGGCCTCTATTGACCTATCAAATTAAAGGAGGGGTATCTTCATTATCTGAAAGACAAAGATGATAATGATGAATCAGAAAAAAAGAATTTGTCCTGCTGATGTTCAGCAAATGCGAGAGTCGGATTTTATTTCCGATAATTCTGTTTCCAAAAGCAGGGTTAATTTTGGGGAATATTGATAAAAAGCATTCAGTGCTGCTATTGCTAATCCTTTGAAACGCCAGGAAATCTATTCCGGAACATACTACTGAGTTAATACTGCCAGAAGAAAGCTCTGACTGATGTCGGTCAGAACAATTATTTCCAGGTAAAGCAGCATTACGGCTCAGCGCAAACGCAAAGGAGAATGCGAACAGGATTATAAATAAACCAGTTCTTATATGTAAGCCGTTTCGCTCTGAAGATTGCATACGGTAAATATATTTATTTACTGGTAATTTAAGTACGCAATTTATTATTTTAACAATTCTGTTGAGAGTTTAATGCTGCCTGAATTATTTCTCCCGGAGGTTATCCGGGTTAAATGCAACCGTTGCCCTCTTGAATGTGCATATCTTTCCGTTTCCTGCAAAAGTATTATAGTCCTTGCATTCACATTTTCCATCAAGGATGAGCTTTACACAATCAATCTGCTCCGAAAGAAAGGCAGCATCAATAGGTGTCCCATGCCCCGGTAGTATTGTGTTGAATTCTCCCGATCTTTTATTAAGCTTCTCAAGCGATCTGAGATAAACTTCCAAAGGAAGGCATCCTTTAATATGAAGCCAGACCAGACCATTGTCGTTATCGCCGGTAAACAAAAGCTTGTTTTGTGAATCCAGAAGGCAGATTTCTCCCGGAGTATGACCCGGCACGTAAATAATCTCAAGTCTCCTTCCTCCCAGGTCGAAAATCTGACCTTCTTTCAGCGACCTGATTTTAGTTGGTTTATGATTTAGTGTATCAGAAAAGAGATCGTTTCCGGTCGGTGTTGCTCCCCCAGACATATTTGCAGCAGCACCGCTCTTCTTTACGGGCAGATTCACATAGCCAAGAGCTTCTGTCAGATCAGAAGGATTTATATATACTTCAGCAAACTGATAATCGCCCCCTGAATGATCGGGATGAGCATGAGTATTTACCACTACCAGGGGAAGCGTTGTCATAGTTTTTACAAAGTCGCGGATATTGGCAACACCCAATCCGCAATCAATAAGCATTGCAGTGTCTTTGCCAACAACAAGATACATATTGTCTGCGCCATGGTCTCCAATGCACCATACATTATCTGCAGCTTTAGTAACTGTAAACCATGAGCTGGTATTATCCTGACCGTTAAGAGTCAGTGAAATCGCCCACAAAACTATCAGCGCCAACGATGAATTTAAGCATTTAAGCATAGTCTGTAATTGTATCAATAACCGTAAATTTCCTTATTCTTTCTTATTCTTTTCCTGACAAACTCGTTCAGGAGCGGTTTTGGGTCCTGACACAGGTAGATCTTCAGTCCGTTTTCCCTGAAGCAATCATCTTTTATCTCCCCTATTTCAGTGTATGTGTTAAACAAATCCGGAATGTCTCCAAGGTCATGGTCCGAAACAATGAAGTTACCTGATGAAAGCGAATCAGGTGCCCAGAAGATATAACTGTCATTTAAGCATACCGGATCAGGAAGGTTATATTTTTTGCCATAGAAGTCCAAAGCTCCGGCCTGCCCGTAGTTATTTGCAAAAACAGTGCAGTTCCGCTTTTGCTCATCAGTCAGCTTATTATAAGCTAATGATGCCAGTTTAGCCAGCTCATTCCAGCCGGTCATATCTGTATAATCCTGCGGTACCGGGTAATAGGTGTTGTTTTCACTCATCATCGGAGCTGGGTTTATGTTCTTTGAGAACCATGAACAATACTCTTTAAGCTGTTTCTGAGGCAATAGAGGCAACCCCAGTGGAAGCAGCAAAAGCGAGGTAGCAACAGAAACTATAAGAATGCCCGGGATCCATTTTTTAAAATATTTCTCAAGTATGTATCCTCCAAAAGCAAACATCATGGAATACACACCCAGGGTATAATAAGATTTCCCCCTGGAGACAAGGAAAAGTATTAATACTATAAGAAAGATATAGCCAAACACCCTGAGCCTCTTCTCTTTTCTGAATAAAATCACGCCTATCAGTCCCGATAGCCAGATAATGATGGAGGGAAAATTCATCATTATCTGCTCAGACAAGAACGTTGCCGGTGATACATAAACCAGCTGGGTGCGGTAAAGCTCTCCCATATGGGTCACCACAGCAAAGTTGTGATTTGCCTGCCAGAGGATGTTAGGCAACATTATCAGCAACCCTGCCAATACAGCATAAACGACATATTTTGAAAGCAGCAGGCGCCTGTGTTCACTTATCAAAAGGGCAATGAAGGTAGCTCCTCCAAGGAACAACACTGAGTATTTGTTGAGGAATGCAAGCCCAAAACTTACACCTATCCAGATCCAGTATCTGGGATTCTCTGTAATAATAAGCTTTAGAACAAAAAGGAGAAACAGCATCCAGAAGAAGAGTTCAAATATTACAGGCATGAAAAGAGAAGATGACCGTAACATAGCTGTAGAGATGATGAATGCAAGACATCCCGTAAAGACAGCCATCATCTTTCCACCAAGTTCTCTTATAAAAAGAGCAATCAGAATAATAATTGAAGCCCCTGCCAGAGCAGGGAATAATTTAACAAAGAACTCCTGGTACCCAAAAAGACTTTTTATTATAAACGACAGGAAAGACATTACCGGAGGTGTTGAAGCAAATCCCCATGCAAGGTGACTACCCATTGAAAAGTAAAGCATTTCATCCCTGTGCAGCTCGTAATTGGTGCAGGTAAGGAAATGAATCAACAGTTTAATAAGCACCATTGAGGAAGTCAGTATCCAAAAACTCTTTTTATTCATTATGATCAGAAGTTTTTCAGTCCCTTATATCGTCTCCACCAATTTATCTTTGTAAGAGAAGTAAAAACCATTAGTCTCTCAAAAATACGAAATCGCATCAGGAAATGAATGATTCTGTACAGAAGTGAAAGAAAAAGGAACAACAGAGCATATTCAGCAATAAATCTTATCACCGCACTATTTATTGTAAAAAACATGCCGGTGTATTTGTAAAACAGCGGCGTAAGAAGCAATGAGTTAAACAACAGAAACGCAACTACAAATCCATGTGCCGTTTCAATTGATCTTTTCGGACAGTTGCTCATGCATCTCATGCAGCTTTCACATCTGAAAGTCCAGTATGGTCTGCTGTCTCTTTTCACAATTGCTTTTACCGGGCAGTTTTTGATGCATATATCGCAGTTGTTGCAATCACTTGAAGCATAAAACGTTTTTGCAAGGAAGAAACGGCCAATAAAGTAATAACCTGCGGAAATCGGAGTAATTGCTATATCCTGTACAATTTCACGCAATGCCCTGAAATCTTTTTGCCCTGAAAGGAACTTCTCTGCGTGTTTTGTTACCCGCTCCTTATTCTTTTCATGAAGGTATCTTACTGTTTTTTCGTTAAGACCTGGATGCAATGATATCCAGTTTGAAGGCAGGTCAACCGGCACCATTCCATTTACCCTGTAACCTTTAAGCCATAAAAATAATGACGACAGGTAAAAGGCTATTCCCGTCAGTCCGGGAGTAACAAATTTACCAATACGCATGCCAGCTCTTGTGTTCATGAGCACGACACGGTTTTTCCCCTTTGGAAAACGTGCGATGAAATTCAACATCACAGGAGGATAATTAAATCCGTGTATCGGGGATATGAAAACCACCAGTGCATCTTTCGAAGGAGAAGGAATATTTATCCTGTCAGTGTATGCAATATTTATCTGAGAACATTTTATACCGCGGTTCTCAGCCACGGATGATACCCATGATGAAACATTCTGTGAATTGCCGGTTCCGGTGAAATAATATATTATCAGTTCCATATTCAATGCATAAGCTTTTTATCAATAAGATATTCTGACAGGCAGGAAAACATATTCCGAAGATTTGAATTTAGCCATAATAGGGTCTGATATCTTTGCTGATACATAATTTTTAATAAAAATATCCTGTTTATTTGGAATTAAGTGAAAATAGTTTAATTTTACTGTATTAGATATTTAATACACCAATACAGTAAAACATGATTGAGATTAATGAGCTTGGCTTTTCTTATCCCGGGCAAAAGGGTCTTTTCAAAGACCTATCCATTGAGCTTGAATCGGGGAGTATTACCGGTTTGTTAGGCAGGAATGGAGCGGGTAAGTCAACATTGTTGCGGCTTATGACCGGGTTGCTTTTCGCCCGTTCGGGAAGTATAAAGGTGCTTGGTCATTTTCCATTCAGGCGTGAAGTATCATTCCTGAACAATGTATATTTTGTCCCCGAGGAATTTACACTCCCATCTATTGAGATAAAAAAATATATAGATTCTTACGCTTCGTTTTATCCAAACTTCGATGAAGAGCTTCTCAACAGGCTATTAATGGATTTTGAGCTCGACCCGGCAAATAAGCTGCATCGTTTTTCTTTAGGGCAGAAAAAGAAATTTCAGATTGCATTTGCACTTGCAACAAGATGCAGGTTGCTCCTTCTTGATGAGCCCACCAACGGTCTTGACATTCCATCCAAGTCGCTTTTCAGAAAGATCATTGCCGGATCGCTTGATGAGAATCAGCTGGTCATTATATCAACTCATCAGGCAAGGGATATTGAAAGTATCATCGACAGGATCATTATACTTGATGAGGGAAGGATGATTTTCAAGAAGACAGTTTCTGAAATTTCAGAGAAGGTCTCGTTTATTACCGGGACTTCTGAAGACCTGTCCCGGTCAATTTACAGCGAGACTGTACCGGGTGGATACAGACATATTATTCCAAAGGACCATATTGAAACGGAAGTGGATATTGAATTGCTCTTTAATGCAGTTATAAACGGTAAAACAATCTGAACATCATGGATTCAAATGATATATTTTCAGTGAAAAGGTTTCTGATGCTATTCAGGCAATCTTTAACCATAAACATGAAGACAATTGCCATCTCTGTAGCGGGATTTTTTGGTCTGGTGTTTATTTTGCTTATATACCTGCAACTCACAACCGGTCTCTCAGGCTGGGACAACAAAGACTCATTCAGGGTTTTTGTGTTTCTTTTCTTTGCAATCGGGCTCATTTATGTCGGTATGGCATTCCCCTCTTTCAGGTCGAAAGGAAAAAGCATTGCCTTCCTGATGTTTCCGTCCAGCACGCTTGAAAAATATCTTTTGGAATTTATTACCCGAATTATTGCATTTGTAGTGTTAATGCCTCTTCTCTTCTGGATTGCCGCAAATATTGAAGGAGCATTTATCCATTTATGGAGCTCCTCCATGAAGGACCACACTTTTTCTTTTAACGAACCGGTAAGTAAGTTCTTTTCAAGAGCGCCGAATGAGCAATGGGAGATAATGGCATTTATACAGGGAACAATTCTTGCCTTTCTTGCCGTATTTGCCGGTGGGGCATATTTCTCCAAATCCCCATTTCTGAAGACAATGTTTATAATAATGTTGACAGGGTTTGGCATCTTTCTCTACATACATCTGCTGGGGAAAGCTTTTGATATTGACACATATGGTTATCGCAGGACTGGCATACTGTTTATTAAACACGGCAATGTTGGTGCGGGTGCTTTTTCCGTCCTGGCCATGATTGCGAATCTTTCGCTTCTGGCTATTTCGTGGTTCAGTCTTAAGGAGAAGGAGGTTTAACGATGGAATTCGGAAATAAAAAAAGCATCTTTCTCCAGATAGCCGATAACATCTCGGAGAGGATAATGGAGGGCAAATATCCTCTGTTTGAAAAGATTCCTTCAGTACGTGATCTGGCCATTGAGCTGGGGGTAAATCCTAATACCATTATGAGGACATACAGCAAGCTTCAGTCAGACGGCATACTTGAAACCAGGCGCGGCATGGGCTTCTATGTTGCCGGTGATGCAAAAAACATAATAATTGCACAGAATAAGAAGTTATTCTTCGAGACAGATCTGCCACGGATAGCACGTCAGGCCGAAATGCTAAGCATAACATTTGAAGAGATAAAACCATTTTTCGAGAGAAAAAACTATTCCGATTATAATGAAGACAAGTAAGATAATATTTATATCACTTCTGTGTGCAGTCGCACTGCTTATACTGGCTGCATTCATAGATATCCGTAATAATGGCAGAAAGCTAATAACAAAGCCCGAATTGGACAGTACCATTGAAATGCTTCCATCATTTAAGGTAATTGATGCATACAACTGCAGCGGAGTCAGTTTTACACGCAACGACTCAACATATCTCAAACTGAGATGGGAGAAGGACTCATCAAAGCCAGTATTCAATTATTCCATAAGTAACGATACGTTGAAAATCTTTAACAATAATTTTGATCCGAATAGAATAAACGGGTATGAGGCATCAATTTCCTTCGCAAAAGACGTAAAGGACATAAAAGCCAACAGATCTGATCTCTATGTGTGGACGGCCGGGAACTATGAGCTATTCCTTAACCTGGTAAAAAGTGATCTCTATCTCTATAAGGATTCAAGTGATAACGCTGTTGTTAAATTTCTAAGCGTTAATGCCTCAGACAACTCAAACATAACCGTATTCAACAATGTCACCGAGAATCTTGAAGTAAACCTCCGGTGGTCAAACCTTTATTTTAATTCAGGCACTCAAAGAGTTTCCGGCTTATTAGCAGATACAGCATCGATTTACCTGAACAAAGCATCAGAAATTTCTCTTAAATGTGATAATACGAGCTCAGTAAGAGTTGAAGCTTATTAAAGGTATTATAATAAAAATGGCCGGATATCCTTTATTTCCGGCAGCAACTTCTAAACCAGAATCGGCGGGGTTTTCAGGTATTGGGTATTAATTCTTTTTCAGCAGGAATGCATTGCATTTTTAAAAAAAGCAATTGGATATTCTATGATGCCTGAATTGGGCTATGCTTTTTCTGCTATAAAAGTCATCGTTTTTGGTTCATCAATTATCTCAACCACCTTAAAGCCTCCAAGTTTTAGAAAGAGTAAAATTTCATCCCTGGTAAAGGCCCTAAGTGTAGTTTTATCGTCATATTCAGATTGTTTCCCATTTTCCTCAATAATATACCTGGCATACCAGTCATATGTCCACCCTGTTTCAAGGTTTTTCTCCATCCGGCTAATTCTTTTTATCTTTTTATTGCCGGTGTTTATCTCCTGTTCAAAGCCATTGAAATTGTCAAATATCCCGTTTGCCTCAAAAACGCCAAAGACAAATAATCCATTTTCCTTCAGAGCGTGGTGTACACCGTATAATGTACTTATAATTCCACTGTTCTCAGGTACATAGGCCAACGAACGACCCGTTATAAGTGCAGCGTCAAACTTGTTATCAAAGTTAAGGTTCCGCATGTCACACTGAATAAAACTACCACCCGGCACCTCTTCCCTGGCTATATCAAGCATTTCATTATAGAGGTCCAGTCCGCAATAATTATAGCCATTAACAATGAACCTGCGAGCCAGCATTCCTGAGCCACACCCTATTTCAAGAATACTGTTTGAATGAAACTTTTTCAGTATTGAATCATAAAACTCAAACTCTTTATCATAATCAAATACATGCTGGTACATTTCATGATAAATTCTTGCCAGAGTTGAATACAACTTGGTCATTTTCTGCAGGTTTTGTTACCAGTGTTGGTTTATATCTGATATTGTTAAATATTGAAACAATTCTCCGACTTATAAAACACTGTCGACTGATGCGAATATGTCGAAGCAGGTTTCATGCCGCTGAAATCAATTTTTTTAAATCCCCGTGAAAGTAAAAAGTCTATTCCTTCTGAATATTTTGGTCGATGAGAATCATCCAATACTATAACTCCACCGGGTTTAAGTTTGTTAACTGCATTTTTAATGCTGCTTATCCTGTTCCTGCCGTCAACCAGAACCATATCATAATTATTCATTGTCCCGTTAATTGACTCTGCATAATCATCATTTTCGTCGCTTACAGGGCATAAAATTATCTTTACATTCGGCTGTGCAACTGATGACATTTTCTCATGCCACTTTGATTCAGACTCTACCGAAGTCACACTCTTTACCCGCTTTTGAAAAAAAGCGTTGAATAACCACAGCCATATTCAAATATATCCATTTCTGTATTCAGACGGTCTTTCAGGAAATCCACAATATTATAGTTCATCCATGGTATGGCGTTCCCGTCCGAATCAAGCGGCAACTTCTTACGAACAGAACTCGGGAACCCTTTCTTCACGAGATAAGAGTCTTTGTCATAGACTAATTTTATTGCTTTATAGATCAGATAAAATTCAGCTAAAAAAAATGGAACTTTTTTCATCGTGTAAATTTTGTGAGTTTAGGTTTTTATGGTCTGGAAGCAAAGCTATTCATTTCGATAAAAAAAACAAGAAACAAACTTTAACAACTGTTAACAAATGACGGTCTGTAAAATTCCAACGAAGTTAAAGTACTGTTTACCTGACTATTGCGGTTAGATAAAAATTGAATCTTATTATTGGCGCCATACTGATATACCTTGCCCTGGTCATCTTGCTAAAAACGCAGCATTGTTTAATTAAATATTTTCATATCATTTCATTTTGGTAATTCTGAATTATATATGCTTATTTTATTTTTCTTTAACGAAAGGATATGTAAGTTATTTTTCGATATATTTACACCGTAAACAACACATGTAAACGAATTTTATGAAAACGAAAAAATACTGGCTGGCTTTTG
>Ga0116170_10001065_pt1 | contig 28461 bp, 30 predicted proteins | sample AD_JPNHW1_MetaG_FD_89797 | JGI IMG/M metagenome (GOLD analysis project Ga0116170, IMG submission 89797) | Active sludge microbial communities of municipal wastewater-treating anaerobic digesters from Japan - AD_JPNHW1_MetaG | ecosystem: Engineered > Bioreactor > Anaerobic > Digestate | place... | reverse complement strand
TCAGCCACGCCGGCACCGCAACCACGGCGATCCCGGGCAGCAGCACCGAGGGAAATCCACCGAGGCTCCATGCCGCCGCCACAGCCACGCCAAGATGCATGACCAGCCGCAGAACCGAGGGCAGCGAGCGCAGGTCGTCCGAGAAGCTCACGCCGGCGACGATCAGGGCCAGCCCCACATGCCACCCTTCGATCGCCCCCGACTCCGGCCCGGCCACTCCCGTCACCACCGCGACCAGCAGGGCACCCGCCACAGTCACGACAAACCCCAGCCCGCCCCCGCGAGGCGTGAGCCGGGTATGCGAGCTGCGCGAATTCGGCCGGTCCATCAGGCCAAGCGCAGGCGCAAGCCGGATGACGACAGCGACCAGCAGCCACGTCACAAGTGCCACGGCAAACGCGCCGAGACCGAGGAGAAGCGGATCAGAGGACATGGGGAAAGTGGAAGCGAGGAGGTTTTACGTGCCGCAAAACCTGAGGACGCGAGTACCTCGCGTCCATGAGTGTTTTGAACTGTAGCCGACTTCGCTGAAGCCGGGGTTGGCCATGGCGCAGGCCTCCGTGCCTGCGACTCGAAACGCGACCCCCAAACCTTGGAACGTTCACGCTAACGAAGCAGTTGGACACACAAGTGCACAGGGAGATCGGTGAAATCGCGGAGGCCAGAGGCCCTACCAATTGGGTGAGCCGGGCGGACCGGAGACGAAGCCTCAGCTGGGATCACATCTTCAGCACAACGGACGACGGTTCCAATACTCCGGGCACCGTCGAACATGCGCCACGGCCAAGACCCATACGACGCCAGCCCATTCGATATAGGCGATGTAGTACGGAAACACCCGGCAGTTGACACGCCGATAGCCCTTCGGGCGCAACGGCGGTACATCGTGGTCATCACCAATCCAGCGCAACACGCTTTATACTTCCGCGCGAAATCGTTCCCCTAAGCCTGCCGCAAGATCGTCGTAGTGCCGACCAGCCTCGTCGATCTCCCGCTCCGCTTCGGCAAGGATCTTGACTCTCATTGAGTGCCCCGCTCAAGCCGGCCGATGACGGCCTCGAGATCGGAGGCGTGGGCGCTGCCGTCTTTGACGGATTCCATCCGTGCAACAATCACCTCGTCCCATGCAGCTTCGCTATCCGCCGCGCTCTCGTGATCCTGCTCATCCGAGAGATCGAGAAGTATCCGTGCCAAGGTCAGACGCTTTTCAGCGGGCAATTCCAAGGCGTCTTTGGCAAATTCGGCGAGTGCTTTCATGGGACTCTGGCTAAGCTCAAAGCTGCGAAGCAGACTGGAAACGTCAACGCAACAGCCTGCGACATTAGTCCTTGTCTACGACGCTTCCTTATCAGCAGAGAGTCTCCTTTCTTACCTTCGAGCACCTCATCGCATCATCTCCGGCAGCGTCTCGCGCAGCGTGTGCCGAGGCTTCCACCCCAGCTCGCGCTGGAGCTTCGCCGAGGAGTACCACGCGCTACCGGTGAGCTTCGCCAGCGCGTCGGAATCGAAGACGAAACGGCGCCCGCGAATCCGCCCGATCAGATCGCCCGCCCTGCCCAGCAGACGCAACACCCACAACGGCACCGACCAGCGCGGCACGCGCCGGCCGCACGCCTCGCACATCCACTCGAAGAGCTGACGCGTCGAGAAAGGAGCATCGTCCGCCGCGATGAAGACCTGGCCCTGCGCGCCCGGATGCTCCGCAGCGAGCAACGCCGCTGCGATCACGTCATCGATGTGCACCATCGACCGCTTGTTTCCGACCTCCGGCAACGGCGGGAAACGCCCACACCGCACCGCCGCGATCATCTTCTCCAGGTTTCCCTTCGGCGTCGGTCCGTAGACCAAGCATGGCCGGATCGCCACCGGGTGCGGCACATAGCCGCCCTGCAGCACCAGCTTCTCCGCCGCGAGCTTGGATTGCCCGTACGGCGTGTCGGGCAGCGCGACGCATGATTCATCAAGCGGTGTTGGAACCACAGATGAGCACGGATGAACACGGATGTCCGATCCGTTCCCGCCTTTCTGATTTCCACATTCACTATTCCGGTTTCCGGTCTCCGGTTTCGGGGGATTATGTAGGGTCGGACCTTGCGTCCGCACCGCCTCCGTTCCAGGTGGCACGTCGACGAGCGACGGCCCTACGTTCCTGCTTTCCTGATTTCCACATTCGCCAATTCGCTCACCGCTGCTCGCTACTCGCTCCTCGCTACTCGCTACTTCAAAAGGTCGGTCCCCGGCAGCTTTAACCGTACTGAACAGCACGAAAGCCCGCACGCCGGCACGCTGCGCGGCCTCAAGCATCCGCCGCGTGCCCTCGGTGTTGATCCGAAAATACTCAGCCTCGTCCTGCGCCACCTCGGCCAGCGCGTGCGCCTTACCCGCCAGATGGATGATCGCATCGATGCCCGCGGGCAGTTCGATCGGTGCGGAGCCGGTCAGATCGGCAGTAATCCAGGCAGAGGAGTGAGTAGCGGGTAGCGAGGAGCGAGGAGTTTCAGAGGAGTCAGGATTCAGGAGACGTGATTCAGAAGCCGTCGTGCACCGCCCATCCTCCAGAACCGGTCGTCTCTCGTCCTCCTTAGCCAATCCGCAATCCGCAATCCGCGTTCCGCAATCAGCCTCGCTTGGTGCGGCCCGATCCAGCCCGATCACATGCCAGCCGGCAGCCTGTGCTGTCGCGGTCATGCGCCGCCCGATGAATCCGGCAGCACCGGTAACAAGGAGAGTCTTCATCAATTCAGAAAGGCAACCGGAGTGTTAACCACTGATACACACCGATGGACACTGATTCCGAAGTCTGAACGTCCTCTGAGATCTTTGTGCTCTCTGTAGTAACAAGCCCGGCCGCTGCCGCTCCGTTGCCTCCGTTTACTCCTGATACAAGAGCCGCTGCCTTCAGCGTCGTGGAGGATTGCTCAGGAAGCATCATCGATGTCCACGATCCGTATCTCACGTGCGGCATGGTCGAGCCAATAGGCGAACACGAAATCATCGATCAAGAGATGGTCGATGGTGCGCCCGGAATCGTCGTGCACTGCATAATCGCTACGCACGAACGGATCGAACGCCAACCGTCCCGCCAACTCACGAACCTTGCGCCGCCGCCGCAGTGGCAGGGCGAGAATGAAATCCGCCGCCGGCTCCGAGAAGACCAGCCCGTAATGCCACGTTTCAGGCATCCTGAAGCCGCCGATCAAGTTCAGAGACCGACACCTTGCGGCCGGCATCCATTGCTTGAAGCCGTTTGCCGGCGGTCCGCCGCCATTGCGGCGACTCGTGACGCAAGCGGATGAGATACGCATTGAGCTCACGCCGTTCGCGAGTCGTGAGCCGCGAGACCTGTTGCTTGAGTTCGAGCATTGTCATGGGTGGAAGCTTTCTCACGGAAACCCACAAGGTCAAGAAACGGGCAAGAAGGAATGAACCGGGTAGATCCATCCACGGCGGCATAGCTGCAATCTTTGCGTCGCGCGAGGTCTTCCGTGGTTTGTCCCGATTCATCCTCACGCCCGCTTCCGCGTAAAGGTCGTCACCCACGCGGCAGGCCGCCCACGGCGCCAAGCTCGCCACGGTCCGAACCCGAATACCTCTGAATCAGTGTGCATTAGTGTGAATCAGTGGTTCCCACTCTGCTCCGGCATTCGCGTCGCTGCGCCGTCGCGCGAGATTCTCCGCCGCTTCGTTAGCATCTGGCGTTTGCGGATCTGGCTTCAAGAACCTTGTCACTTTGCCGTCGCGGCCACCGCACCGAGCAGTTCGCGCCAGCGCTTCGCCAGCACCTTCTGGTCGTAGCACTCCTGCGCCGCCTGCCAGGAGTTGTGCCGCTTCCGCAGAACCTCCGCTTGCTGCAACGGCAGCGATTCCAGCAGTGCCCGCAGCCCCGCCGCATCGCCCGGCTCGATCACCCAACCGCAATCGTGCTTGATGACCGTGTCCGCCAGATCCGATTCCCTCGGACAAACGGCGAGGATCGCCTGCCCGGCCGCCATCGCGCTGTAGGTCTTGCTGGGCATCACGATGCCCTCGGCCCCGCGCTTCATGGTCACCAGCGCCACATCGGCGCCGATCATCGCTTCGAGCCACTCGGGGTCCGGCAGACTGCCACCGAAGCTCACGGCTGATGCGTTCGCACAACCCGCGCTTGCCCGGGCCAACTCTTGGAAGCCCGCCCCGTTGCCACGGAAGTCCAGCTTCACGCCAGCCGGCAACCCGCCGCGCAATACCTGCGCCACCGTGTCCACCTCGTGCATCCGCCCAAAATTGCCGCAGTAGAGCAGCCGCACAGCAGGGTCGTCGTTCGCCGACGCACCGCGCCCAATCTCATTCCCCTGATCGCCTGCAAGCAGGCTCCTACCTCCGATTTTTGTGCTCTCTGCGTTCTTTGCGGTTGCCCCCTCCGCCCTCCTACCTCCGTTCCCGCTTCCCTGATTTCCAGATTCGCCACGCCGCGCTCCGAGATCCTTTTCCCGATCTCTGCTTTCAAGTCTTCGATCTCGCGGTTCCAGACCGGCGAACGGCGCCGCATCGCAGCCGACGGGAATCACCACGCTGCGCGGGATCGGGCCAAATTTCGTCTCCGCGTAGGCCAGCAGTCGCTCGCCCAGGAAGACGTTGGCCGCCGCCCCGTCGAACATCGCCCGCACCCAGCGCCGCAACAGGCGTTCCGCCCACGAGCCCGCGCGGACCTTGCCCGCCAGGATCAGCACGTCGGGGAAAAGATCGAACATCCAGTGCACGACCGGGATTCCCCGCTTCCGTGCGGACCGCATCGCCACCCACGGCGCATAAAACGTGTTCGTGCAGACCACCAACGCCGCCGGGGCCAGCTCACGCCGGATACGCCGATGCAGCAGGTTCGGATAACCCACGTAGCAGCGCCAGCGCATGCCCAGCCGTGCCAGCGTGCCCCGCGCCTGCCGATACTTGCCTTCGCTCACCGCGAAACGTTGTTCAGCTGCGGCCCCACCGGACCGCAGCTCGCCTCGCCAGCCTTTGCCGCAGGCAACGGCGAGAGATTCCCCGCCGTGGACAGTAGCGGGTAGCGGGTAGCGAGTAGCGAGAGTAGGGGCGCCGACTTGCGGTGCCCTTCCTGCAACGATCACAGCTCCCTGTTCTCCCATCGCGGGTTGAAGAGCCCCAGCCTCAGTATGGACCGAAGGCAGCGGACATCGGCCACTAGCCATTGGGCCTTGGTCATACCGTCCGCCACCTTCTGCCTTAGCAGTACAGCCACTCCCTACTTCTGCACTCTTCATTCTGCCTTCTTCCTTTGCGGCGCTTGCGCCGCAAAGCTCCCGCACCAGCGCCTTCAGGAATGTCCCGTACTCGACCGAGGACCAGAATTCGAAAGTGGGAGGGCGCTGTTCGCGCATCGTCATGTGAGGATCAACGGCAGGCAAGATGGGCTACTGTTCCAGTGGATCGTTGCACATCCGAACCCTTATCTCCCAATGTAAGAACCGAGCGCCAGCAATGCCCATAGACGCCGCGAATAACGAGCCGATCTGTCTTCTCCGAGCTGGGCAAGCAGCGCATCGGGATCGAGAGCGAAGCCAAGGCGCCGGTTCAGCACGCCAGCAGAATCTCCGAATCGGTCCCGGAGCGACCCGAGCAGCAGATCGACATAGTTCAGCACGAATCCGCGCTTTGGAAGAGATGTCAGCCGTCGCGCGTCCGGCGAAAGCAGTGCGCGCAAACATGGCTTCGTAGCGCCGCCGCGATCGGCAGTGTAGGTCTGGGGCGCGGCGAGGATGAATTCCATATAGCGGCGCCCAAGAAATGGGACCCGAAGTTCCTGGCTGTTGGCCATTGTAGCCCAGTCGCTGTCCCGCATCAGTGTGTTCAGCAGATAGCCCCGGATCTCCGCCAGGCGTACCCGTTCCCGCAGCCCAAGCTCCGGAACGGAACTGCGGCGCACACCACGGGCGGGCCGCCCGCCATCGATGCCGGCAGCCGGCCAAAAGCTACGGATCTGCGAGGGCACAAAATAACGCCGCCGTTCGCACACAAGTTCATTGATCGAATCGGCCGCGCCCAGCAGCAGTCTCAGTCGCTCAGCCGGTATCGCCCCGCTGCGCCACCGCATGGCGGAGACGGCCAGGCCGGATGCCGGCGTCCATATCGGGCCCAGTGTCCTCGCGATCACGGCAATCCGGCCGAGTCGTCGCCCATACCCATACGCGCCGTGCAACTCGTCGGCCCCTGCGCCGCCGAGGGCGACCACCAGACCAGCCTGCCGTGCAGCTCGGGACACGAGATAGGTATTGATGCCGTCGGCAGAGGGCTGATCCATCGCCGCCAAACCGTCGAGTGTCCACTGGCCGAGTTCGGTCTCGGAGAGGGAAACCGTCGTGTGCCGCACCCCGACTCTTCTCGCATTCTCCGCGGCTATCTCGGTCTCGTTGGCCTCGGTGGCCGCTCCGCCCACAGTGAACGCAGTTATGCGGCCCGCCCCTTCGGATGCGGCCATTTCCAGCAAAAGCGTGGAATCCACACCGCCGGAGAGGAAGACCCCAATAGGTACGTCGGATGCCAGCTGCTCGGCAACGGTGCGGCGCAGCAGAGCGGCATGCTCCGCGCCCCATGCCCCCGCATCGACCGCGCGCACCGCCACCGATTCCGGCAACCAATACGGCCTGATCCTCAATTCTGAGGATGGGCCGCTCTCCAGCTCGACGACACCGAAATGCCCTGGCGGAAACGCCTGTATGCCCTGCCAAATCGTTCGCGGCTCCTGGATCGAGCCGAGGCGCAGGAAGTCGGCCACGGCATCCCGATCGATATCGCCATGCCAGAGCTCCGAACCTGTGATCGCCCGCACCTCGGACGCGAAGAGAATTCCGCCGTCGTGCGTGCGCGCGAAGTAGAGAGGCTTGATGCCGGCATGGTCGCGCGCCAGCACAAGCCGCCGCCTGGCCGCATCGTAGATGCCAACGGCGAAGATTCCGTCGAGTTTCGCGAAGACGGCATCCCCCCATTCGGCATAGCCGCGCAACAAAACCTCGGTATCGCCCGAGCTGCGAAACGAGTGACCGAGTGCGACCAGCTCCGCACGCAACTCACGGTAGTTGTAGATCTCGCCGTTGAAGGAAAGCACCACCATCAGCGAAGCTGAGGCGTCTATTTCCTTCGGGCCCATGGCATGAGCCTGCCTCAGTCCGCTCGCAACATCGCCCACCAAGCCCATCGGTTGCGCACCCGCATCGGAAAGATCGAGGATGCTAAGTCGTGTATGGATAAGCTGCAGTTGCGTGCCCCGCGTCAACGCCACGCCCCACGCTCCCGCCCCATCGGGCCCGCGGTGACGCAGACGTCCTGTAATCTGGGCAACGTTCAATCGCCCGATACCGAAATAGCCTGCAATTCCACACATATATTTAGTCTGAAACGCGCGACAAAGATTTAGTCAGCCCATTCCACGGAGGCAGAGCGTGATCCAGCGTGGACGGGAATTCGACCGCCGCCCGGCAGTCCAGGCCACCTTGCACTGGCGAAGGTCGCTGTAGACGTGGGCTGGGGATCGGCGACAACGGATGCTTACCGCCCGGCCACCTGTCTGGCTGGATTCCCAGCCAGCACCGCGCGTTCAGGCACATTCTTGGTCACCACCGCACGCGCGCCGACGACCGCCAGCCGCCCAACGGTCACACCGGAACCGATGAAGGCATCGGCGCAAACCCAGCAATCGGCCTCGATCAAGATCGGTTTGTTGGTGAAGGGCAAATGCGACTGCCGATAGTCATGATTACCCGCACAGAGATGCGCCCCCTGGGAGATGAGGCAGCGGTCGCCAATACTTATGGCCGCCAGATTGTAGATTCTCACTTCCCAGGCGAGCGACACCTCGTCGCCGATAGTCAGTTTCCACGGCGCGAAGACGCGGGCGGAGGGATAAATCCGGACTGATCTCCCAACACGTGCTCCAAAACAACGCAGCATGAAATTGCGCCAGCTATACAAATGACGCGGACTCCACCGGAAGAACGGAGTCAGCAATGCCCAAAGGATGCGGCGGGCAAAGTCCACCTTGCTGTAATACCCGGCGGCAATGGCTCGGTGGGCTTGGATGTTATGTTGGCTGATCGCCATGATATTCAGTACTGTCGGTTCTTTTGTCGTAGCATGGAGGGACTAGCTGCGGCTCTGCTGCTGCGGCTCACAGAGCCGAGTATAGTGGTCCGACATGGTCCGGGCCACCCCGGCCATGCCAAACCGCTGTTCGATGAGCGTTCGGAGCCGGTCATATTCCGGCAGCGTTCCGCAGTTCGTAGTTAAGCTGCCGATCGCTTCTGCCCATGCCACCGGTTCCAATTCGGCCACCCGCACCGCAGCCAAGTCGGTCAGGTCCTCGGCCGCCCCCACGCCACGGCCGAGGACGACCTGGCAACCACAGGCCAATGCCTCGACCGCAACATTGCCGAAATTCTCGTCCCGACTTGGGAAGACAAAGACTTGCGCAGCAGAATAGGCCGCAACCAGCTCGGATGTCCCAACCTTGCCTAGGAAACGCACGCACCCCGCCAAGCCCCGCGCATTGAAGTCCTGGACCAACCGCCCCTGCGTGCCATCCTCGTCAGGCCCAGCCAACACCAGACGAACTGCGCGTTGGCGGCTCAACTCCGCACAAACAGCGGGAAGCAATTCGAGCCCCTTTTTGTGGTGCAGCCGTCCTGCGTAAAGCAACAGAAGATCGTCCGAACCGAGCCCAAGTTCCATTCGGAACCGACTGCCCGCTTCGTCATCGCGGCGCCACATGGTTGTCGGGATCACATTTGGCACAATAAACCGGGGTGTGGGCAGGCGCAGACGCTCCATTTCACGATCCTCGAGCCGAGAGGTACAATGGATCGCCGCCGCATTTCGCAACTGACTGCGTTCGCACAAATAGTACCAGAGCCACTTTTTCCATGGCTTCTGGGAGAATGAATAACGCTGGAGCATGCCCCGAGGCGAAATGACAAAGGGGATGCCTGCCCTCCGTGCCGCACGCACTGAGGCCGGACTCGTCGGCTGCCACGCACCGCAGAGGTGAACGAGATCGAAACGGGCCACATCACGCCGTACCGCTCCCTCAAGCTCAGCCGAGACGATGCCTAGCACACCTCTGCGGGCCGGGAAATAGGTGACATGCACCCCATTTCGCTCGACTGATCGGCCCACGGCAATTGCCCCATCACGCTCGAGTCCGGCATTGGTAGTGTAAACCGTAACCTCGTGCCCTAGCTCAGCCAAGCCTTCGCACAGGTTTGAGACACTACGTGGCGGGCCACCCCAGTTCCAAGCTGGGGCATACGTCGCACTATAATGCAGAATGCGCATGAGACAGGGAATAGCAGGTTGAACGGAAATATGAACTAGAACTGCTGCTCGCCATCAGCCTTCTATCAGCAGGCTATTCTCGATGGAGAGCGCCCCCTGCTAGCCATGGGTACAGGATGCCGAGAAAACGATCACGGAATGCGGAAAATCGGAAGTTCTCCGCCCAACGCTGCCGGCCAGCATCGCCCATACGCATGGCAAGGGCCGGATCACGAAGCAGTTCGATAATCCGATTCGGGAGCTCCTCTCGACGATCCAAGTTCACATTGAAGCCTGATATCCCGTGAAGATTCACCTCAGACGCTGCATCCTGCTCGGATGCAATAACCGGCAAGCCATGCCGCATCGCCTCGATATAAACCAGACCGAACCCCTCACCCCTGCTGGGCATGGCAAAGACGCTCGAACGAGCAAAGACTGCCGGTAACGCTTCATCGGGTACAAACCCAAGGAAATCGACTGCCCCGGCGGCCGGAGTGGATCGAGCATGCTGTTCAAGCTCACTGCGTCCAGACCCACCGCCGACGATCGTCAATCGCGCCTCGGGGATCGCACGCAATACCTCAGGCCAGCAATCAATCAGCGACTCGTGTCCCTTGTAGCACATGTCCTTCTTTTGTATCGAATCGATCCGACCCAAGATCATCACGTTCGGGGCAGGCTGCCTGGGCAAGACGCCCGGCAATGCATCGTCTTCCGTCGCCAGCCAGCAGACTTTAGCATGATCGAGTCCGCGATGCAGCCGCTGGGCTCTCCGGCGTGTGTAGTTGCTGTTGGCAAGAAGCAGGTCGGCATTCCGACACCAAGAGATGCGGTCTGTCCGGGCGCGTTCCCAGATTTCGATGCCATGCATCCAGCACGCCATCGGCTTTCCAAACCACCGCAAAGCCCGATGCGCCCGCGCCATTCCGGCCATATCATAGATGACATGGGTGTTCCGCCACAGTGCCCGCTGGACCCGCAACACATAGCGCAGGTGCGAGCCATTGCAGCCTAGTCCGGACAAGTTCAGGCTTGGATCGATCATCGGATCACGAAAAGCGAGCGCTTCCAGCCGCACTCGCCCCGCTGCCGCCTCCGCTCCAAGTACACGGGCCATCAAACGCGCCACACGGCAGATACCGCCATTGCCGGGAGCAAGCGATTCCGTCGCCAAAAGGATCGAGGGCCGTCTCATTACTGCAAACGTCTCCCAAAATGTGGCCCGCTTCTATCACCGCGCGACTGCGACACCCCGGTATGTGCAGCGGCACCTGTAGAACAGGCCGTCTTCGACGGATTGCGGAAATATGGACAATACTGCAAAAGGATTCCAATCCCGAGCGCACTGACGACCGCAAGCCCGTTCTCAAGCATCATCGCCGCGGCGCGACGGCCGCCCGTGCTCAACCCGACCGCCAGGATCAAAAGCACGGTGATCATCTTGACCGAGTTTCCGGGCCGGAACAATCGAAGCTCGATCCGTGCAAGCACATAACCAAAGATAAAGAGGCCTACCACAACACCCGGCCAACAGAAATTTGAATATAGTTCGAATGTTATGTTGGTATCGACACTGATCGACTCGTTGGACAACTGGAGCCCCGTGTAACTGTTGATATACTCGCTATCCCCTAGTCTGAACGTTTTGTCCTTCCATATTATCCGAGGGACCGCCGCCAGCAGCGGATCGACAAACAGGCCGCGTCCCCACGAGTAGGGTGCCCCTTCCGGCATCCAATCCACCTGCAATACATTATAGATCGAAAGGTCCACACGCGTACGCGCCGCCGCCTGTGCAGTCTCCGGATTCAGGATCGAATCCGCCGCCGTCGTGGCGAATTGCGAATAGAATGTCGTAATCTTGTCGGAAAGGCTACGTCCTTCCAGCTCGCCGCCACGGATGACATCCCGGCTTCCAAGCCAGACGCTGGCCGCGAGGAAATAACCGTAGATCACAAGAAGCATAGCCCCCACCTTCCATACCTTCGGCCTGCGGTAGAAGAGGAATACCATTATGGGGTTCAGAAGAAAAGTCCCCATCAAGCCGGCAAATCCGGTCATGACCACCGTGACCAGTGCAACCGGGAAAAATACCGCTGCCGTAAGGAACAGCCTGCCGTAGTTGCGCTTTTCAACGGCCTGCGTCACAGCACCGACCACGGCAATGGGGAAAAATAGCGCCAACTGATAGAGGGCGGAGCTTAATGTGGGAATGAATGGCAGATGGCGGGCAAAGAATGTGGTTAGTACGCCGAGCACAGCGAACACAACAACGAGGTTTGGCTGAACCACGAAGGGATTGGCGATAGGCGCCCGCTCACGCAACGGTCGCCATGCCAGCCACACCCCCCCCGCATAGGCGAACAACCCGAAGATCGAGTAACTCCACACCACAATATGGCAGGTAGTAATATCATGCGGCAGGCCGAATAGCTCCGAGATGAAGAAAAGCGAAAGATTGGTCAGGAAGAACGAGAGCGCGGCCATCATGGTGAACCCGGTCAGCACTGTCCCATGTCGCCAGATCAGAGCCACATAGACGGCGATTACGCCAAAACTAAGGGCCAACAGAGTCATCGGGATCATTTCAGTCGGCATACCGCAGCACCTCCTCGAAGAGCACCGCTTGACGCTCAAGATTGAAGAATTGCTCGACCCGCTTCCGCCCCGCCGCCGCCACTCGCAGTCGCAACGAGTCATCAGCAGCCAACGAAAGCAGACATGCAGCAAGTTTCTCCGGCGCCCGCTTCTCGATCAGGAAACCGCTCACACCGTGCTCGATAATCTCCACCGCTCCGCCGCTTCGTGTGGAGACCACGGCGACGCCCCTCTCCATCGCCTCGGCAATCACCAGGCCGAAACCCTCATCATGGCGCGACGCCAACACAAGTATGTCCACTGCCTCGAAGAATTCCTGCGAAGTCGGTAGCCAGCCGGCAAAGCCCACCACACCGCACAAAGCCGGTTCCCGCGCCAATTCTCTCAAACGCGTGGCGAACGGCTCCAACGGTTTCCCGCCGATCACGAAACGCAGGCGCGGATTGACCGCCACGCAACGCTTCGCAGCGGCCAGAAAATCCTCATGACCTTTGGTCTCGGTCATCTGACCGGTGATACCAACAACCAGACAATCGTCACTCCAGCCGAATTGCCGGGCGAAACGCTCCGCTCGCTGCCTCGGTAGGGATAATGGAACAACCCGGACCCCGTTGGTAACGACTATGTCGCGAGGCCCCAACCGGCCGAGAAGCGCCGTTCGTTCGCGGACGCTCCCCGAGATGAATATAAAACGGCCAACGGCCCTGCGCCATACCGCAAAACTGGCACGCTGAAATGCGACCGCTGGCGCCGGGTCATGAATGTGAAACACGACTTTACGTCGCATCCAGACAACTAAAGGGAAGAGCTGGATCACCGCATGGCGTTCCGCAAAGTAGATCACATCCGGGCGGAACCGACGTACAATCTGTATAAAATCAAACCAGCCCAATGGCAATAGTACTAGACCATGTAATACCCATTTCATCACACGCAGATTGAACTTACGCGACACCATTCCAAAGTAAGTCTCCTTGTGGGGAATCCCGAGGGCATCAAGTCGTCGCGGAAATTCGCCATCATTCCATACTGTGTTGAGGAAGAACGGCTTCACTCGTGTTGAGAGCCTCGCAAACATCGCCAACGTCAAGTTTTGCAACCCGTAACAGTACGAACTCGGGACAATCGCTAGCACCCGAGTCTCTCGAGCTATTCCGGCCCTCAGCATTTGCCCCTGTTCAGATCGAGTAATCCTATTCTTCATTCGAGATAATTATCTGGTCAATTGCCACAACGTATGTTCTCCGGCAAATCTTCCTTCCGCACATATTTAGTACCACTCTCGGATTCTTCACTATAAAGCTCGTTATTCGTTTCCATATGAGCCGGCTTCTCAAGTTTGGCAGCTATCCGCTTCCGATCCCCTAACCAGCAGCCATGATAGGAATAGCCAACTTGCATCGGGCAATTATCAAAGCCCATTAGCTCGGCGGAATAGTCCGGTAGATGACAAGTATTAAACAACTTCGATAGTAGCGTTTCATTCCAAGTCACACGACGGACAAATTTGATGCGGACACCGTTTCGCAGAGAGTAGAATTGCGAGAGATCAACCACTTCGCGAGGGACTCGTCGATTCCATGTCCCTAGATAGTTTAGCCCTATCATGCGCATTCTATGTGGCCGATTCCTTGCTAGTCGTTCCAGAATCGGGGAGATTCGCCACCAGATCAACAGTCCGGGCAGGAATCACCGGCTTCCCATACCAGTCCCTGTCATACTGCGTCAGCACGCTGATCTCACTGCAATAGGTGTAGAGCGCATTCAGTTTATTATCTATAAATGGATCTTCATTAAGTGCTAGAGTAATGGCGTGGATACGCTATTCCATACGAGTTAGCTCATTGAACAAGCGCCACGGCGTTATTTGATGGGCTTGATCAACCGCGCGGGAATCCCGGCGTAGATTCCCTGCTGCGGGCACGAGCGGGTCACCACCGAACCTGCTGCGATCACTGCGTGGTCACAGATCGTGACCCCGCCAAGGATGATTGCGCCGCTCCCAACCCACACCCCTCGCCCGATCACGATATCGCGATTCCCCTTCGGCGCAGACCACTGGCGTTGAGTGTCGAATCGGGTATAATCATGCCCTCCCGTAAGCACCATGCAACCTTGCCCAAAGAAAGCGTAGTCCCCAATCGTAACCGACCCATTGACCACATTGAAAAACGCGTCGTCAAGATTTACCCCACGCCCAATCTGTATTCTATTCGCTCCAAATAGGCTCGGCGTTCGGACATAGAAATGGAGACGATCGAGGTCGTGCCGAAGCAGAAACCACAAGACCTTTGCAGCGGTGGCCAAGCACCATCTCAGCGGACTCGTCAACAATCGGGGCGTATCCCGGGGGAACGGGGCTTCTTCTGTTTTCATAGTTCCACCTCTTCTACCGGAGCGTGATGATTAGGCAAAGTCCCGGTGCCAGGCGTAGTCGCTCGCGATAGCGACCACAGTTTCGACCGTCTGCCGAACACCAAACGCGCCGATATGAGCCGTCGCACTTCGGGCCAACTCGCCATCCCGATTGCACTCCGCACAAGTGCACAATGAAGCGGCTAGACCCGCAGTATCACCCAACGGGAAACGGAGTATGGGATTGATTGGCGCAACTAGATCCTCTCCGCAACCGACGGCATCGCTCACCAGACAGGGCAGCCCGCTGGCCATTGCCTCGTTTACGACTAGCCCCCAGGTTTCGCCATGGTCGCTCGGAAGGACCAGACAGTCGGCGGCCACATAAGCCCGCGCTATCTCATTCTGGTTAAGAAACCCCGCAAAACTGGCGCGTGGAACTCGCCTCCGTTGTGTGGACTCCAAATTCCACACCGCCGGTTTGGCACAGATCGTTCCCGCCTCCGCGTCATAGATAACCTCCGTCGACGCGCGAAGTGCGCCACCAAGCTCACCGGAGCCGACGAAGAGGAGATGAAGCTGCGGCGAGTGGCACGAATCGAGAGGCAAAGGGACCCCCGAGGCGCCGGCCCCCCTCTTCGCCTCCAGTAGCTCGGCAGCGGCGACAAGATCGAGCGGCCGCTTCTTGGGGATGAACTTGCCGCAGAACAGCGCAACAAAGGCATCATCTGCTATCCCCCACTCCCGCCGAAGCGCCATGCGCTGCGGCCGGAGGCGCGCCGCTTGCGCTGCAAAGCGCTCATTATCGACAAAGTAGGGGGCCCAATGCAGTCTCGCTTCCGGCACACCATAGTCCCGATAGAATCGGCGATTGGCCGAACCGATGCAGAAGAAATGGTCGACGTGTTTGAACAGCCAGCGCAAGCGAACCTGCTTCGCCCAGCGCTTAAGCAACGCACTTCGGGGGCCGAGATCGTTGGTCTCCCCGCGCATCCAGACCGCAACACCGGCCCGCCGAGCTTGGTGGACCGCCTGCCAGTACGCATACTTCTGCCAACCTTGGATCCAAAGCGCGGTAACCCCCTTCTCCTGCATCAATGGGATGAGCGGCTCCTGCAGCCGCATGCCAAAGAATTCCTCCGGCCGGACCGACCAGCCCTCATTGATTTTCAGGAACCGATGCGGATAGCCCTGCAACGTGTCCTGCCCCAGATCCCAGGCGAAGGATCTGCCGAACTCCGGATCATGCGTAGTCCGCACGCCATGGTCGCTGAGATACCATACCTCGAAGGGCACGCGCCGATCTCGCGCGAGCGCCTGCCACAGGGGCACCTGGTACTGGATTGGATGCGTGGTGAGTATGGCGAGCATGACGTCTGGAATCAAAGTAAGCATGGATCCGACGGCAACCTAGGTGCGGACTGCAGAATCTTCAGCCAACGATCCCCGTAGGCCGACAGCGACAACCTATCTCGCGTGGCCATGCAATATTGGCGCATCCTCGCTAGCTCCACCGGATGCTCGACAATGTAGCGCAGTCGAGTCGCCAACTCGGCAACATCGCCGGTCTGGACAACATAACCCGACTCCTGATCGTGGACAATCTCTTCAGCACCACTGGCGGTAGTGCCGATCACCGGCAGGCCGACTGCGAGCGCCTCAACCTGCACCTGGGCCAGCCCTTCAAAATAGCTGGGGAACACAAACACATCAGCTTGGCGCATAGCTTCAACGAGAGCCGACCTCGATAGTCCTCCCAAGAGTCGGATATCTGGTGGACATCCTACTCCAAGCGGCCACTTGCCCGGACCCGCGATCCAAAGCTGAGCCTTTCCGCCCATACACGCCGCGGTCCAGGCTTCCAATAGAATTGGCAACCCTTTCCTTGCGGTCAAAGAGCCGGCAAACAAAAAGACCAACGGCCCATTCGTGTGGCCCGTGCCCGGAGCAAATTCCGCCAGATCGGTGCCGAAAGGATTCACACGGATACGCCTTTCGTCCACACCATGAGCTACAAATGTGTCGCGGACAAAGCCACTCGGCACCACCACCAAAGTCGCTAAGTCGTGCTCCAGCGCCTCCAGTGAGAGATCACTAACCGACTTCTCCGGGACCGAATCCGCCCATGAAGGGAAACGGCGTCTCAATTCCTCATATACTTGCTCCTTGGCACACGGATGCCCGATACTCTGATCGAGGATAAACGGACGGCCAAAACGACGGCAGCGCTCGGCCAGAATCCAGGAGGAAGTGTCAAAGCCGATCACATGGGTGGCCTCGACTATCCACCGATCCGGGATCGCGCGTTGGAATGCCTCGTTCCGCTCTCGGAATACCGCCTCGGCTGGGTCGCCTCGGCGCAGCCGCCGCAACGCCCTCCATTCAAGACTTGGGAAAAGGCGCAACTCACTCGCCGGCACGCCGCGAATGCGACGATTGGCCCAGCGCCGCCGCAACGCCGCGGGCATGAGCCGATCCAAGGCTCCGAGTGCCCCATCCTCCGCCACCGCTATACCGGTGGCAAAACGCTGAAGCACCCCATGCCGGTGGAGCTCCACCGCAAGACGCGGTGCATATTGCGTGCCCGGATGGGCGAGCAAGACGCGCACACCATTTGATCGGATCATAATAAACAGTATCGCGCCATACCTATCTCCCTACATTATTCTGCCGCACAGAAAATAGCTCATGTAGTTCCTATGCATGCGTACCATCCAATTTATCTCACACAGAACACAACCTTCTCTCCGCATTCATACAAGCAACATTTTCCGGATTCACTATATATCTATCGCACTATATTACTCCGTGCCAATATGCATAAGTGCTTTTACATTCGAGCAACATCAGGTTTGCCCCCCTCCATGCAGAGGGAACCGTCCGAGCTCCGGCTCTCGAGTTCCACATCTCGTATATTTATAACCCTGGATTCATTCGTGGAGCGACGCATCGGATCACTGAATCCCGCCCATTCAAATAGGGACATTAATGACCCCTCGTCATAGAGATACTTGTGATAATGCAAGTCATTGATTTTATGCCATATTCGCCCGATAAATCCTTGGGGTGGAACAACAACACCTGCATTTATCGTCTCGTATGCAGCGCCCCTAACTTTCGCCACCGGTCTATCAAGTGCCGCATTACTAAGCGGTTCTACTAGCTTCTGCCGCACAGCTTCAGCACCATCAGGGACAACAATACGGCATATACCGCCAGGCTTTAACACACGAAAGATCTCCCGCATGAGACGTTTGGCTTCTTCCACGTGCAGATGCTCCAGGGCATGGCTGCTATATACAACATCTATCGACGCGCTTAAGAATGGCAGATTCCCTCTCAGATCAGCACGTATAATCTCAGGATTCCAAGGCGTCTCTGTCACATATTTCGGGAAATGAAGCAGACGCGCAACACTCTTTGCAAATGGATGCTTTGCCAGCAAAACCCCAAGGCTACCATCGACATTAATCCACCCCGCTGGGGCGTGCAGGCCGCAACCAAGATTCACAAGCGCTCGTTTGTATTCTGTGCAATTATCCATTTTTATTCCTTTTCGTTCTCGCATAGTGCTGTCGCGACTTAATCACCGTAGCCATATTTCTCTAGTTGGAACGACGTTTTGCCCAAAGATCACGGATCGCTTTGGCCGGCAAGCGATGCCTTCGGTTCCTATGCTGCCATGCGACCAGAGGTATTCCGAGCAAACCGGAGGCGACACCGCGCCAGCGTCCTCTGCGCAATCGATCAATGGTAATGTTGGCAACCTGCAGCATTCCATGAGGCCATAGGCTCAGCGGATAACGCAGCCAGCAGATCAACGCCACATTCTGGATGACGGCGGCGGTTATCTGAGGCGATTCGTGATGGGCAAGTCGTGTATCGTGATACACGCGAAGGCCATGTGCCCGAACCATCAGCCAATCGGCCGCATGCAATTGCAGCGCCAGATCGACTTCCTCAGCATTGTAGGCCCAAGGCCTGTCGATGTAACCTGAGAGGCCTGCATAAGCCGCACGTCGCAGTGCAAAACCGCATCCTGCGAACTCCACAACGGTTTCTAAGCTGTCGTCCTTGGGAACGATCCTTTCCCAAGGATGTATATTGATCGCCGAGATAAGCCCCACCGTTGGATCTCTCTCGAATGCACGGACGACTTCCGCGAAATAGTCCGAATCCAGCGGCCAGGAGTCGTCATCGAATGAGGCAAAATACGGTTGTGTCGCAGCAACGATACAGCGATGTCGCCCGCCACCCGGACCTACCCGCTTTCTGCTAGAGAGGACTCGTACCTCAGGAAATCGCTTTGACAGTTCTCTCTCCAGCGCGCCATCCGAGGCATCTATATGCACTATCACTTCCTTCGGAGTTGGATCACATTGAACAAGCTTCTCGAGCACACCGAACACCCGGTTGCCCCTAGCGTAAGTAGGTATGCCGACCGTAATTGGGACTGATGCCATACGCACAGTGCAGTCGGTGATCAGTGCGCTCCTGCTACGCGCAGGCGAGCGCGGCAATTCCTGCAGTGCATCATACCGTGGAACCATCCCAGCGTATATGATTGAATAGAGTCGACACGCCCAAGCATATCGAATAATATAACTCGCCCCAATGGCGAGTTCACGTGAAGCTCACGCAGACGGCGCGCGGCTGGCAACCAACGGAGTACGCGACCGACTGCAGACAGTGCAACAACGACTAAACAGCCTATTGCGTATACACGCACTGATGGATAGAATATAGCACCAATACCGCATACGAGTAAGATAGTTTCTATAGCCATACGTCCGCCTACGAGAATGGGATGCCTGAGCGTAACTCCGGCCTCGCCATTTCCGTAGAAATAGCGGCATGTCTCCTTGCGAAATCCCCTCAATGTCGTGTGACGATGCCAGTAGCATCGAATCTGCGAAGCAGACCCCGTGCGGACTCCGGTCGCTTTCACCAATTTGTCGAACACAAGGTCGTCGGCCGCTAGCGTCAGGTCCTCGGGTAGGCCTCCGAGGCGCAACCAGATTCCCTTTCGGAAAGCGACCGAACGCGTAGTTATCTGGCTGTCCGGCCTTGCCCGGCATTCGAGGAACTCTGCCCGCAGCGCCCACTCGGTCAAAGCCCATGGCCCAACCAACTCACTAGAACGCACACCCCAGCTTCCTACTACGAGCTCGATCTCGGGATCGGCGACTATAGGCGCCACAAGCTCCTCAAGCCATCGTTGATCCCAATCACACCCGACGTCCGTCGATACCACAAAATCATGCGACGCCTTGAGTACCGCGAGATTACGCCCGCGCGCGACATTGCAGCCACATTCCCGCAGGCATATCAAATGAGGAGAGGCGTGCCCCATTGCAGCAGCCTGCAGCGCTTCCCAAGTACCGTCGACCGAACCACCGTCGACTACGACGATCTCGTCGGGCATCGTCGTCTGTGTCCGCATGTTTGCAAGAAACTTCGCGACTCCATCGACGTCGTTCAGCACAGTGGTCACAAGCGAAATGCTAGTCTTCATAGTTCTGAGGCTAAAGCGCAGGAACGTGAGCGAGCATACTCCGGGCGCACGATCCTACGTGCCTTCTTCTTCCGAAGAATACAAACATGCCCGACATCCGTCGGCAGCGATGCGGCAACAATACGGGTTTGCATCCCCAGCAGAATCCTCGTCCAACGGCGCAGACGCCACATGAGACATGTGCGTGTATCAAGCACATGATGCTCGAACCACCGCAACGCAGACTTGAAATCCCGCGACTGCGGATAGGTCGCATGACGGTCGTTGGCGACCACAATGCAATTCGACTGCAGGATCGGTCCTACGCCGTATAGCTCCGCTAGAGACACAAGAAAGTACTGTGAGAAGTGCCACGAGCGAGCGTCCAATTCCGCAATATACGGCAGTATCCCATCGGAATGGATCAGATCGGCCGAGAATGCGTTCACCATTGCATCGAAGAACGATACCGACTGAGCCTCCACACCCGGAAGGGGAGCAGTCGCACCGCCGTGCCAAGGGAAATATGGCACCCCTATTGCAGGTCGATAGCGCAGAAGAAATGCCTCGAAATCATCCCAACCTCCAGCTTGAAATCGGATATCATCGTCAAGGAACACATAATACTCCGGACCAAGACCGCGGCGTCGCGCCTCGTGAAGCAGCCGGTTCCGCCCTTGCGTCCATGTGCTATTGGGCAGATGCAACGCCCCGCAGACAGGCTTCCGCCACGTGAGATGCAGTACGAGCCGTCCCGATTCGCACAACTCACGACAAGAGCCTTCAAGGGCTCCAGGTGACTGCACCAGATAGCAGATCCGCGGGTTCATAATGGCGCTGGCAGCAAACGGTCGCACAAATAGCGGGCGGACTCCATGCACTTGTCCATGTTGTAGTATTCCCACTCGGCCCAACGGCCGTGAAGGTGGATGGAGAGCGGTGCGAGGGCGATCTTGGCGGCGGCAACCTCCTTGCGGGTTGACGCTGTGTGCAGGACATACGAGGCGGCCTCGTGATTGTGGGCGATGGCACTCAGATTGCCGGGCAAACGGGCGGCGCCCTCCTCCATCTCCGCGCGGGAAACCATGCCGGAAAACTCGAGCACACAGGTGCTGCGCCCCGTTCCGACTGGGCCGTTGTTCTCCCGGGAGAGAGAGCCGGTATGGATGATGCGATGAGCCCGTGTATCGGGCCCAGGCAGATAGAGCCAGGTAAGCTCCGTGGCATCGCATTCGCAGAAGAGGTTCGACGTACCGTTCGCCGGCAGCCCCCGCAACGGCTCCAGTGCCGATGACACGGAAGTCGGTACCCCATCCAGCAGACCACTCAGTCGCCGCACGTCGCCGCTATAGACGACTTGGTCAAACCGCTCGCCATTCACTTCGATACCGTTTCTGACGGCAACGATCCGCTCGACCGGCGTGCCGAGTCTGATGGTCAGCCCCTCTGCAAGCCGATCGATGATGAACTGCGAACCGCCCCGCCTCGGGTAGAAAAAGGAACTATGCACCATCCGGTCCTCCGGACGCCGCAAAATGCCCTGCACGAATATCTCCCTTATATCGGGCATGGGCAGCTTCCCCTCGAGCCATGCCAAAGGCAATGAGGCAAGATCTGCCCTCCAGATCTTTTCGTTGTAGGGCCTGAAGTACAAGTCGAAGAGAGTGGGTCCAAACGATTCCAAAAGGAAATCGCGGAAATTGGTACAATTACCCCAGGCGACAGGTCTGCCGAAGCGAGCCAGCAGCTCTTCGATAATGCGCTCCACAACCGCAGGATCCAATTGGTACAGGTGGTTCTCGATCGGATAACCGACCAGCTTTCCTTCGAGCCATATTGCCGCCTGGCGACGAGTTGCGACAAACTCACGATCCCGGTCGAAGTGCGACCAAAACCAAGTACGAACCGCCTCGTTCTTGGTATTGAACACATGTCCGCCCACCCGATGAAAGAGTCGGCCATCGATCCAATCGCACCGGATCAACCCGCCGATCCGATCAGCCCGCTCGAATACAACGACATCTGCCCGCTCCGCCGCCATACGGGCGAACGAGATGCCCGAGATGCCGGCACCGATCACCGCGATCCGTTTTGGGGATGAGGAACTCATATAGATATGGCAGAGCCGGAGCGATTCAGATTCGCGCGGAATAGGCGTGCAACATTGGCAGTCGTGTGTCCCTTCATGAGATCGTCAAGCTTGTCCTCTTCCGGAACAGATATCCAGGCGGCATCGACCGCAGCGACAGAATCGTCGAACGAGTCGAGCCTCGAGGTCTGTTTATGGTTGAGTCTGCGCCATGCTGCGCTGCCCCCTCACCGCCAGGATCAGATAGGCGAGCAGGCTACCGGAATTGCCCCAGATCATGACTGCAAAAGCACCGGCCGGACGCGATACATCATGCACGGCTACGGCGATGGTCTGGAAACCCACGGTAAGCAGCGCAATCCAGAGAATTGCGTCATCGAACACCCAACGGCGCGCAAGTGAAAGAGTGGATACCAAGGCGACTCCACAACCAATTGAGTTGGCGAGGAGGAGCAGGCCCACTTCAACACGCAGGTGGGCATAATGAGGACCGAGCAACCAGAGGAACGGCTCCGGAAGCACGAATCCTGCAATCGGCGCAAGAGACAGGATGGCCCCGCCGGCCACTGCGATCTGCCAGAAGCGACGTGCAGCGAGTGTCGGAGCGATCCGCGCGAAATAGGGCTGGATGATCCATGTGTACAGTGCAGGGGTGATCGCAAACAGCATGTTCAGGCGCGAAAGCGCGCCGGTCTCCGCCAGCGCAGCTCCACCGCCCACAATCGAAACCAGAAAGACCACAATCTGACCTTCCACGGCATTGAAGATCATTACGGGCAATTGCGGACGCACAAAGCGCAGAATCTCCCGCCGCGCGGCCACTGCAGCGGGATCACCGCCGACCGGTTCGTCGAACTGTTTGCGCGCCCGCCCTCGCAACACACCGGCCATGCCAGCGTTGAGAAGTGTATTCAACGCCAATGCAAACACACTGCCCAGCCACCCGCATGCATAGGCGATGATGTAAACGGCGAAACGCAAAGCCCCCATCGCGTTTTGCGATACATTCAACACTCGTAATTCCTGGCGAATCAACAACGACTGGCCGTAGAGCACGGTCACCACATTGAACCACACCATCACGGCAGCGCAGACCGCGAGACCGGCGATCGTGGGCCAGCTGATTTGTTGACGATGTCCCAGCACACAAAACACAACGCCCCCCCCCGTTAGCACAAAAGGAAGCAGCAACAAGCGAAGCCGTCGTGCTCCGGCAATATAAGCACCGATGACAGCCCGATCATCCACGCGCGCTCCGACCAGCGGAATAATCGCGCTGGAGAAGCCAACATCCGTGAATGCAATCATCGAGGATTGGATCGCGAATGCCAAGGTGTATGCCGCATACTCCTGGACGGGCATCCATCGAAGGAAAAAGAAACCCGTGACAGCCATCATCAGTTGCAACAGCCCTTGTGCGACAAAGAACTCGCCTAGCTTACGCACCCAAGGTTCGGCCCTCGGCCAGAGCCGGTGACAGCGGACCGATTCAGGCATCAGGCGCGTCAGCCACGGCTGCGCAGGGATCAGATGGGCGCTTCTGTCAGGCACTGCAAAATCCTTCTTTCTGCACATTCCCTACACTAACTTGCCTCACGTTCGCATGGCGCGAGGATACCACCCAATTCCCGCAACCGACCGTGCCGGAGCAACGAACAGACACACAGCGAATACAGCGGGGCAAGTGCCAGCCAGTGCCCCATCCGGAGAAACGCCGCGGAGTGTCCGGTCGCAACAGCCATACGGCGGGCATTCTCGCCGTGAATCCGACGCAGAGCATGCACGATATCCCAGTTTACACCGTGTACAAAATGCGAATCGGCATCGATGGAGATCAATGCTTGGTCCACGAAGGCAACATCGGCCATGAGGCTCAAGCGCATCCACATATCGACATCGGCCACACAGCCAAAACGCTGTTCGAAGGGAAGCGCTCGGAGGTAGAGTTCGCGCCGTCCCATCACTGTGCCCCAAACCGGCGAGCTTCCCCGCCATGAATTGAGGAAATAGCAGCGGTTGAATTCACGACCGGGGACTAAAGCCGGGCATCCGCACAATCGGCGTTCCTGCCCTTGGTTGCGTCCTCCCACCCGGCAGAAGACAAAGCCGGCCGTGGTGTGGGCATCAAGCGCCGCGCCCCACTTCTCCAGCAAAGTCGGATGATAGACATCTGCATCATGGAGATTGGCAACATAGTCACCGGTCGCTTGGGCGACCACGGCATTGAGATTGCCGGGCATGCCCAGATTGCGCTCGTTACGATGGTAGACAAAATGAGGGAAACGGGAGCGATAATTCGCAACCACGGTATCGATCCGTCCTGGGGAACAATCGTCCCATAGAAACACCTCATCGGGGCGCCGAGTCTGTCGCGCCAACGACTCCAGGGTACCCACGAGCTTCTCGGGGCGGTCATAGTAGGTGAGACAAACGGAAATGCGACTCACGAGAGAACGATTCCGAAAAGCGGCCGTGTCTCTTCAAGATATAACACGCTCAGTGCCGGAGACCGGAGGAGCTGGCCAGTTCATTCGAACGCCCGGGCACTTTCCCTCGCCCACCGACCACCGCGCCACGTTGGCCGCTCAGCACGGAGTAGATGGCAGGGCTATATCTTCGCAATAACAATGCCGATCCGCCCCCTATGCTTATAGCAAGCAGTGGCGCAGCGATCACGTAAACACTGACCCAGAAACTGCCTGACGATCGCGCGATGAGATGCAATTGATGCATAGGCATCAATATAAACGGATAATGTATTGAAAATACGTAAAACGAGAAAGGCGACGACATCAGAAATAACGCTGTTACATTCTCAGACCGTCGCACCTGCGAGAACAATGTCCAAAGTGCCACACAGCCCAAAATGCGCGAACACCTTATGGCCCAATCGGGCGGCAACACTCCATTCTCAGTCCGGCAGCAGTATATGCACAAACCAACACCAAACAGCAGCCATGTTACCGAGAGCCCAAGCCACCAGCGATCCAAGATGCGCAAATCCACGGCATGGATCGACATGTAGCCGCCAAAACAGAAAAATGCCAATGAATATGCGATTGTTGATTGAAACCCCATATCATCACCTACAATGAGGCCAGACAGCCATGATAGAGCAATCAACACAACTGCCAGTAGGCCAAAACCCTTGCTTCTGAGCGAAAATAGCAAAATCGGGCTAATCAGACATAGAAACATCAGATTGCGAACAAACCAGAATTGGAATGCTGTGCCCCCCCAGAAAATCCGAAGGCCTCGATGAGGCCTTGCGGTATCCCACTGGGAAATGCACGACCTAATACATCCGACATTCCATGCCTTGCGTGCAAGGCAAGCATCATCAATAGTGCCAATGCATTCCATATCACGTATGGCATCAACAATGTACGTACTCGAACCGAATTCTTGGTGAGGTAATCACCCATTCGCCCCATGAAATTCTGGAAGTACAAGTACCCAGCTAGAAATGTAAACAAAGGAACCGCACTTCTCGGCAATACATCGTACAAGAGCATCACAATAAAGTTCTGCCATGCAGGAAGCATATGGTTTCCAAGTGCATCAAGCCTCCAGTCAATGTGCACCAACACCACGCCAATAATCAGCGGAAAGCGGACCATAGCTATGCGTTCCGAGACGACCGGATCGATGCCGCCACGCGGCTGAATGCGGCAGATGGGCTGAGGAGATTCTACTACGGGCATGATTAGAATAGTCTCATGAGCTGCGACGGCGTCCCCGGGGCGGAACGATTCCGAGACTGCCGGCCGCGGCCGACAACGGGACAGCAAAATGCCGGTGGCTGTGGGAGCCACCGGCAGGGTGTAACGCGGCGGCGCGCTGGTCGCGCCCCGCGGCTATCAGCTCGCCTTCGGCGTGACGGCGGAGGACGCCTCATCCTCCCCGCTGTTCCGATGCTTGCGATGCTCCGACCGGCGCGTGCCGCCGGCCTTCTACCCCGTTTGCAACACCACATCGAGCACTCGGGCCAAAGCGGGTAGTTTCGTCTGCACCAGATCCCACACAAGCTGGTCGTCGACGCTGTCGTAACCATGAATCAGGCGGTTGCGCAGGCCGACGATACGGTGAATCTCCGGTATCGCTGTTTCCAAGGCCGGATCGCGCCGCACCGCCCGTCCCAGTGCCTCGCCCACGATCTCGAACTGGCGCTCCACCGCAGAACGAAGAAGCACATCTGCGGCATAGGCCGTATAGTCCTTGCCGTGCGTGAACGCCTCGACTGCGGCACAGGCTGACCGCGCATCGTGAAGGAGCTTGGCGATCTCAGGCCGCATAGAGATTAAGTCGGTCCTTCGCGATCTGCTCGATCAGGATCGGATTCCGCAACGACCGCTCGGTCAGCAGATCGATCCGGCATCCAAGCGCGGCCTCCACGGCTTCCGCAAACTGAAGATAACGATCCGCATAGCCGCGCTCGCCGGCTTGGGCGAACCGAACCACCAAATCGACGTCGCTTCGGCCGGGCTCAAAATCCCCGCGGGCCGCGGAACCAAAGACATCAAGCCGATCAACCCCGAACTTGCGGCAAAGCTCCACCAGCACGGCCTGGTGGCTTTCCAGCAATGGAATCGGGCGTCGTGTACTCACGGTGGAAGTGTTGTGCGGCGGTCGGGACCGGTCAAGCGGTGGACGGTTGTCGGTAGCCGGTTGTCAGTTGCCAGTAGCCGGTTACCGGTGGGCGTTGGGAAGAATCTCCGGCGCTGGCGCGCCTACGAGTGGTCAGTGATCGATGTAGCGAAGCTCGTGAGAGCTTCGATGCCTCCGTTCATTCCTGATTTCCTGAGTTCCTGAGTTCCACATTGCCCCCTCCCCCATCGGCCGAGCTTCGCCCCGTCACTTCCCGGGGAGGTGACACTCTCGGCGCTGTTGGTGGCGCGCATGGTGGTGAACAAAGGAGCGGCGAGCCGCTCCGTGACTGCTGGCAAGATGCGAAAGTGACAGGTCAATTCTGCAACCCTGCGTCCTAACTGATCTCCGACTCGAAGCTCTCACGAGCTTCGCTACAACAACCCTGACTCCTAGCTCCTAACATCTAGTTCCAATACTTCGTCGTCTGTCTTCGTTCTCTTCGTTACCTTCTGTCGTCTGCTATATCTGTGTTTCTCCGCTATCTGTGGCCAAATATGCTGTCTTCCGTTGTCCGTCGTCTTTTGTCCGTTCTCTGTGCTCTCCGTGGATAAGTGCCTTTTCCAGCTTTCCTGATTTCCACATTCCATAGTCACTCCTTCCGGCCGCTTGCGCGGCCCAAGAACAGCTGCAGCAGCGGGAGCGCATGCAGCGCCTTGCGGTGCCACGTGCGTAGACTGGCAATGCGTTGCTCTAAAAACTCCCGATCGGCCTCCGCTTCGGCGATCAGTCGCTCGTCCAGGGCATCCAGCCGCCGCGCTCCAGCCTCCAGCGGCTCTTGAAAGCGGTGCTTGAGCACGCCGCCGAGGAGCTTTCGCAGCTCCGTCTCGGCCACGAACAGCTCGCGACGACCCTCTGAATCGTCGACCGCACGGATGGCTCCCAGCTCCCGCAAGAAACGCAGTCCCTGGCTGACCGAACCGTTGCTAATCCCCAGCAACGCAACCACATCGGCAAAGGCAAGCGGTCGCGGCGAGCTGTAGATCGCACCATAGATCTGCCCTACCGAACGCGGCAGACCGAGTTGTTGGACAGTATCGGCACACAGCTCGACAATCTCCCTCCGCACGGGCGTGAGCGCGCCTTCGGCCATACCTGGCTCGACTGTATCGCTCACAGCCGGCGCATGACCGGCGGCTTGACGTGTGGAGGGCACCTGTATCCGAGCTTCGCGAAGCGCCGGGGCTGTTCAAGCCAATTTGAACAAGCGTCAACCAGTCCACGGAATGTGAACCACAGAGGGCTCAGAGAACCGGAAGAGTCCGAACGCTCCGGCCGGCTACAAGCCGCACCGCCATTCGGATCGCCGCTCTTGCGAGCGACGCCACGGGCGCGCTCTGCGATCCTTGCGGTGAACTCATCCGGGAGCCCGGCTCCGCATCTTCGCGTCTTGGGCAAGGCGGGCGTGAATGCTTCCGATGCATTCGGAATGGTCTCACGCAAAGACGCCAAGGAGCAAACCTAGAAGCGCCAGTACGGACAGGTCACAGAGGCAGAGGAGAGGCGGAAGGAGATCACAGAGGCGAACTTGGGTAAGCGAAATGCGGTCCGGCCTACTCGCCCAGATGGCGAGCACCTCTGGCATCCAGTATATCTCCAATCTCTCTATGTACTCTTGTCTTATCTCTGTGCCCTCTGTGTCCAACTGCTTCGTTTAGGCTAAAGCGCGAATCCACATGCAGAAACGGCGGCCACAGGTCGTGGCCGCCGTTGATGCAAAACGATATCGCAGTACGCGCTCAGTCCTGAAGCAGCGACTTGCCGGTCATCTCGGCCGGCTGCGGCATCTTCATGAGCTTGAGCAGCGTGGGGGCGATGTCGGCCAAGCGGCCGCCTTCGCGGAGCTTGGTCTTCGCATTGAGCCCCTCGCCCACCACGAACACCTCGACGAGGTTGGTCGTGTGCGAGGTGAACGGGCTGTTGAGCTCCGTGTCCCAGAGCTGCTCGGAGTTGCCGTGGTCGGCACAGATGACGG
>Ga0116170_10001060_pt1 | contig 28505 bp, 21 predicted proteins | sample AD_JPNHW1_MetaG_FD_89797 | JGI IMG/M metagenome (GOLD analysis project Ga0116170, IMG submission 89797) | Active sludge microbial communities of municipal wastewater-treating anaerobic digesters from Japan - AD_JPNHW1_MetaG | ecosystem: Engineered > Bioreactor > Anaerobic > Digestate | place... | reverse complement strand
GGGTCGTCCGGTTCCGGACGGCGGATAAAGTATACGGAAATGCCGCTGCCGCAAAGGAAAAACTCATCCTCGCCAGTCTGCACCAGCAGGCCGCGCCCCCGCTCGGCTAGCATCCAGCGGTTCTCCTCCGCGCGCAGGTTGATGAACGAGCCCAGCCCCGGCATCGTCGGGTTGGCACGGGTAAAGCGTGCGTCCACATGGTAGCGCGGCAAACGCAGGTACTGGTGGAGCGCATATTCATCCTGCGTAAAAGCGTGCACCCGGCCCGTACCCCGGTACCGGATCAGCAGCGGTGCTATCGCCGCCAGAATACGCAGGCTGACCGCCACAGGCCGCGCCTCGGGGAGCAAGGAGCCATCGCCAGCGAGCGCGGTTTCACAGCCGAACACACTCACGCCGATTGCGCCCCGGCCTGCCGCCAGAATGCTGTTTACGGCGTTCGCTTCGCCGCCCCAGGGGGATTCCGGCACAAACAGGGCGTTATCCGCCCGGTCGTACGCAGTGATGATTCGCAGGTACTCGGCCTTGGGTTCGTTGTAGATATCCGGGGCAATCAGGTCCAGATGCGGGGCGGCAATCTTCCACACATCCAGCATCCGGCTGGCCGGCGAACCGCCGTTGTAGCTGAACCCCGTTTCCTCCACGCCGTTCTCGCCCACCATCACGTTCACATAGCAGCAAAGGTCGTATTCCCGCCTGCCAGCTTCGGCCACCCGGTCGATGTAACGGGCAGTATGCCAGGCGCTGAATGCCTCGTTGGCAAACCGGCCGAAGTGCCCGCGCCACGTGGAGCTGCCATCACCGTCCGCATCCGGCAGGTTCACCGTCAGAAGACGGGCATCCGGCAGGGCTTCAAAATCCTGGTCGGCCGCTTTGCCGTAGTCCCGGTCGGTATTGGCGTAACCCATTTCGTTTTCCACCTGCACGGCAAGCACCGTGCCGGTTTCGCCGTCGTACTCCTTTAAAAAACGCATCACGCGCGCGAAAGCGAGGGCATCCCGCTCCATCGTGGCGGAGCAGTGGGGCGACAGCGAAGCGACAGGCGCGCCGTCCGGCCCGGCGGCAACCCAGTAACGCTCCGGCGCCAGTTTGATATACTCCGGCACATAGTTCGGGTGGCCGTTCTTGCTGGTGCCAAACCACAGCACAATCAGATGCAGCTTTGCGGCCCGTGCCTGATCAACCAGTACGCGCAGGGAGTCCAGGCAGTATTCATCCTTCCGGGGTTCAATCTGGTACCAGTACACCGGAGCTTCCAGCGTGTTGGCGTGGTACTGTTCCGCTGCCGCCACCGCCCGGTTCAGCATATCGGTGCCGGTAGAGGAGTTATGGGCCTGTACACCGACAACGTATACCGGCTTGCCCTGCCGGTCTCTTAAAAAATCATTCACGTTCCTGCCACCTCCCTGTGTTTTCAGGCCTGCCGGTTCTTGGCGCGCAGCACCCAGCGGATCGCCATGGGCATCCAGTTGGCGTTATCCGGCATCAGGTGCTCCGGGCCCTGCGCGGTGACCTGCTCGCAAAGGGATAATCCGTGACCGCCGTTTTCGTACAGGTGCATTTCAAACGGTATACCGTTTGCGCGTAGCGCCGTGGCAAACTGCAGCGAGTTTTCCACCGGCACCGCGCCATCCTCCACCGTGTGCCAGAGGAACGTGGGCACAGTCTTGGCGCTTACGCGCTTTTCCAGCGACAGCGCGTCGATCATTTCCTGCGATGCATTTTTGCCAAGCAGGTTACCGCGCGAATCCTGATGGGTAGACTGCCCCATTGTAATCACGGGATACCCCAGCAGCAGGCTGTCGGGCCGCCACTCCCGGCTCTGGCCGCCCAGTGCGCGGGCAAAAACCGGTTCGTCCCACAGGGTGCCCAGTGTTGCGCACAGATGGCCGCCCGCCGAAAAGCCCATGATGTGGATTTGATCCGGAAAGATGTTCCACTCTTTCGCGTTCTGCCGTACCAACCGCACCGCCGTCGCCAGCTCCAGCGCGGCGCTGGGATATCGGGAAGGGGCGACGCTGTATTGCAACACAAAGGCGTGGATCCCCGCCGCCAGAAAACGCATGGCGATCGGCTCGGCTTCCCGGTCGGAACGGAAATAGTACGCGCCGCCGGCGCAGATGATCACCGCCGGGCGAACAGCATTTTGAGGCAGTTCCGGGCTTTCATCCAATAGATAGGCCAGCAGTTTGGGCTGGGTTCCGTCCTGTTCGGCTCCGACCTTTTGATAGTCCACATGAATGTCCAGACATTCGTAACGCATGGTAGTATATCCTTTCGTAACGACGCGCTCCGGCCGTCTTTCGCCAAGCAGCGGCCAGATCCGGCATTTTTCTTATTTTACCATACCACAGGCTCGCTGGCACAGGCTTTTTTCAGCATTGCTTCCAGCCCGGCGTTCTTTTCGCAGCGAGACAGCGCAAAATCTTCCGGCAACGCCGCGCGGTCCTCCGGCGACAGGCTTTCCAGCGCCGGGGCCAGAATGTGCGTCACGTCGGCGTGCGCCGTCATCGCCCGCAGAACGAACTGCATCCGGTATTTTTCGTCTGGCGTAAACCGGTAGGGGCAAAGCGCTTCCAACGCGTCCACCGCTTCCGCGCCCATCCGGGAAGCGGCGTGATGGTTCCAGTTCTTTCGGATTTCCGCCGCCAGCCGCATCCAGCCGCTGTTTTCCGCGGGATAGGCAAGCCCCATAAAACGCGCGTCCTTGTAAGCCCACAGGCACCAGCCGCTTCCGCGCTCTTCCACGGCGCTCAGGGTATCCCGCGTCAGGCGGATGCCGAAATCCGGATCGAGGCAGCTCAGTTCGTAACCAAGCTCCCCGCACAGCAGCGGGCCTTCATAATCCCCCATCGAATCCAGTATTTCACTCAACGCCGAAGCGAAGGCCTCGCGCCTTTCCTTCTCGTCCATTGCGGGGTCCAGCAGGCACTCGTCCCACACGCCGGGGTAAAAATGGTACGCATACGCCCAGTTCGGGTCGAAGGGCGGGGTAATGGCGGAAAAATCCATCGAAAACCGGTCGCCCTCCAGAAAAACGAGATGCTGCGGGTCCTGCTTGCGAATGGCGGCAATCGCCCGCCGATAAAACCGGTTCAACAGTTCCGTTTGCCCAGCGGGAAGCACCGGCTCGTTAAGCAGGTCGTACCCCAGCAGCGCAGTACAATCCTTCAGCCGTTCGGCAATGGCGCTCCATATTTTTACGGCGCGTTTCTGAAAGGCTTCAAACTCCCAAAAAAGCGGGGTGCCGGTGCGACACTCGCTGTGCCAGTCCGGGTTCTGTCCGCCCGGCGTGGTGTGCAGATCCGGCAGAAAATACAGCCCCTGCGCGACGCAAATGGACGCGAGCCGCTCCAACTGCTCAAACCCGAACGGGTTGGGCTCGTCCAGCTGGTCGTTCCAGAACAGGTGATGGTTGATCGGCACGCGGATCAGGTTCACTCCCAGCGCGCGCAGGTAAGCCGCATCCTCATAGCCGAAAAACGCCTCGGTAAAACGGTCCATAAAGCCGGGGCAGCCACGGTTCAGGCAGGCGCGCATTTCCCCGTCCCAGCCCGGCACGCCCATCATAAAATGCTCCAGATTCAGCCAGCTTCCAACGCCTAAACCGCGCAGTAAGATTGGCCGGCCGTCCAGCATGAAGCGTCGGCCATCCGTGTATACGAATCCCTTGTCCATAGTCCCTCCGCTTTGTCAGATTCCACTGAAAAGCGGCCACGGGAACGGTTTGTCGCTCCCGGGCCGCCCCGCGTTCAACCTTTTACGCCGGAGAACGCCACGCCTTCCACGATCTGCTTTTGCGCGACCGCGTACAGCACGATCACGGGAAGGATGGAGCTTACCGTGCCTGCCATGATCGCGCCGTAATCCGCGCTGTACTGCTGCCGGAAAGAGGCCAGCCCAATCTGGATCGTAAACAGCTTGTCGCTGTCCAGATAGATCATCGGTCCCATATAGTCGTTCCAGACGGTGTTAAAGGTAAGTACCGCCAGCGTAATAAGCCCTGTCTTGGTCAGTGGAATGATGATGGTTGCATAGGTGCGGAACCACCCGCAGCCGTCGATCTTGGCTGCTTCCGTAAGGCTGTCCGGTATGGAGAGCATGTTCTGCCGGAGGATAAACACCCCGAACGCGCTGAACGCCTGCAACAGGATCAGCGCCAGATGGGTATTGAACAAGCCCAAACTTTTTACGATGATAAACTGCGGGATCATAATCGCGTGCCACGGCACCATCATGGTCGCCAGATAGGCCACAAACAGCTTATCTCGCCCCGGGTAGTGCATTTTGGTAAACGAGAAAGCCGCCAGCGAACACGTTACCAGCTGCAGCAGTGTGATGCACACAGCCAGCTTGGTCGTGTTCAGGAAATACTGGGGAAAGGCGATGTCCTTCCACACCTTCTCGTAGTTCAGCGTCCGGAACACTTCCGGAATCCACTGCGTCTGCGGCTGGAAAATTTCCGTGTTCAGCTTAAACGACGCGCTGAGCATCCATACGAACGGTACCACCATGATAAAGCCGATCACCAGACAGAACAGAAAAATCAGAATCTGGCTGATTCGGATGGGTTTTTTTCTCTTTGGTAAAGATTTAATCGCATCCAACGCTTACGCCCCCTTTCGCTCAGTCGTCGTTCACCCATTTTTTCTGACCCCGCCACTGGATCAGCGTGATGATCAGAATGATGATGAACAACACATACGCGATCGCGGAAGCGTAACCCATTTTCCAGTTTTTGAACGCTTCCTTGTAAATACGGAAAACCAGCACGCTGGTGGACCGCCCCGGCCCGCCCTGCGTGGTAACGTTGATAATGTCGAACACCTGAAAAGAGTAGATAAAGCACAGGATGGTTACCATAAACGTCGTAGGCGAAAGCATGGGCCACGTTACGTTCCAGAACACATGCCAGGAGTCCGCGCCGTCCAGCCGCGCCGCTTCATACAGGTGGTCGGGGATGCTCTTCAGCCCGCCCATGAACATAATCATATAGTAACCGGCCTGTTTCCACACCACCAGAATAATCACGGTCGCCATAGCCGTTTTGGTGGAAAAGAACCATTGCGGCAGGTTTTGTTCCGCCACGCCAAAAGCGCGCAGCATGTTGTTGACCGGGCCGTTGGCAGGCATAAAAAGCAGCATGCCCACGCAGCCTACCGCCACCATGGAGGTGAGGTTCGGGAAAAAGTAAATAGTCTTAAAAAAATCCGCGCCGATCATCTTGCGGTTCAGCGCCAGCGCAAACAGCAGCGCGAACAGGATGGTGAGCGGAACGCTGACCGCGGAATAGACCAGATTGTTTACGAAAGCAGATTTGAACTGCGTATCCCGGAACAGTTTGGCGTAGTTCGCAAGGCCTACGAAAGTGCCGTTAAAACCGTTAAAATCCGTAAAGCTGATGATGAAACCCGCAATGATCGGGATCGCGGTGAAAATTAAAAAGCCGATGAAGTTTGGCATCAGGTACAGGTAGCCGACCGCGGCTTCCCGTTTAGCGGCCTTGCTCATCTTATGCTTTCCGGACAAGGCTGGAATAGCTGCTTGGTTCAAGAGGGTTCCTCCTTCGTTTGAAATAGCGGAGCGTCAGCCCGCTTCAAAAGCCCCGCGGCGCAGGGCCATTGAAGCAGGCTGAGGGACGGGCGGCCTGTCGGCATGCCCGTCCCCAACAGCGAATCCCTTACGGATTCATCGCTTCCGAACGGAGGGAGTAATAGTTGGCAAACGCGTCGTCCAGCGATTCCTCATCCAGCAGATACAGCTTCATCTCTTCGGTGAAGTTGTCCAGAATTTCGGAATAGTAGTCCGCGGTGCCCTGCTCGGCGCGGATGGTGGAAGAGAAGCGGTATTCCACACCGGGAACCTTCACTTCCTGCTGATACACTGCCATGGCTTCGGGCGTGGCGTAGGAAGGTACGTCGTGGTTCTTGGCGATAATGGAGGTGCCGTCCACAGACGTGGTATAGTAAGCGATAAAGTCATAAGCTTCCTGCTGTTTGGTCGAACCCTTGTAGATGGACAGCACAGAGTTCTGGCCGCAGCTGTAACCAGCCTGGCTGGCGTCCAGCACGGGCAGCGGAGCCGCGCCGTAGTTAAACGGGGTCTGCAGGAGGCGGAATTCCCAGTCGCCGTTGATCATCATGTAGATGTTGCCGGCGGCAAAGTAGGAGTTCACATCGAACGTGCCGGTGCTCATCTCGGCGATGGAAGGATGGCTGGCGTCATCCACATACAGACGGTGAAGAATCTTCATGTACTGCATGGTCTTTTCCATGGGTTCGGGCGCATCCAGATATTCGCCCATGGCCGCGGCGCCCAGGTTGGGCGTCCAGAACGGCGCGACGCCGCCCCAGTACTTGGTGCCCTTGTCATCGGTGTAGGTCAGCTGCTTGGCCAGATCGGCGTACTGATCCCACGTGATGTTCACAGGGTAATCCAGACCCTTGGCGTCAAACAGGTCCTTGTTGTAGAACAGCATCCAGCAGGAGCCGGAGATCGGCAGGCCGTAGTAGCTTCCGTTCGCGTCGGACACAGCCTCTAGCGGGGTGGCGATGGGCGTGGTGTCCAGCCCGGCCGCATCCGCAAAGGGCTTCAGGTCCACCAGAACGCCGTTTTCCATGTACTTCTTCACCTGCGCAGGCGTACGGACCCAAAAAACGTCGATGTCGCTGTCGCCGGTGGTAAGCACCTTCATCTTGTCGTCGTATCCGTCGTTGGGGATCACGGTCAGTTTCACTTCTACCTTGTCCTGAGAAGCGTTGTATGCGTCGGCGATCTGGCCCGCGGTGGTATCCATGTCGCTGGCAATGTAGAAGTTCAGCACTTCCTTGGTGGTTTCGGCGCCAGCCATACCGGTAAACAGAGTTACCATCATGGCGGCTGCCAATAACGCGGAAAGAACCTTTTTCACAGCAGAAACCTCCTTCAATTTTCCGGGATTTCACCCGTCTGCCCTGATTATAGTAAAACCGCCCAATATAACAAGGTTGAAATTGTGCACACCTTGGCAGACGTTTTCACAGAAAGTACAACTTCCCACAAATACCCCTTTTTCCGACCCGCCGCCTTCACTTTTCCCGAAAGAGCAGGGTCAGCAGGGTGTAGAATATCTACACCCCATTCCCGGGAAAGCCCGAAACAGCAACCATAATCTGCTTTTGAGGTGGTCTTTCTTCCTTCGTTCCGAAGCGGGCCGGTACAGACAAATCACTTTTTACCTGAAAATATCCCTCTTTTACCTGTCGATCATCCCGCTTGGCTTGCGATGCGGGATGAACAAAGGCATGATCCCCTGCAGGAAACGGGAGCGTACACAAATGTACGCTCCCGTTTCCTTGGCCGCCGGCAACGTGGCAGCACTCTTTTAGCCTGTATGCCGTTTGATTGGCCGTTATGGAATTTTTCCGTATCAACAGGGGCTGCGGATCGCTAGTCTCCCGTCCCGCTCAGCAATGGCAGCCGTTGGGTCTCAAACTGTTCAAACGCCGCATCCAGCGAAGTGTTGCCCCGCAGATACTCCAGCAGGCAGTTTTTAAACGTGATGTTCAGCTCCCGGTAACGTACAAACGCGCCTTCCTCGTTGCGCACCAGCGAATCAAAAATATAGTTTGCTCCCGGCACCCCCGCGTTCTGCTGGTAGCGTTCTGCGCTGCGGTCGGTGTAGTATGCCGGGCAGGTCGGAAATTTCGCCAGCATGTCCGCGGCTGTCGCGCCCGCGAAGAAGGAGATAAACTCAAAGGCGTTCGCCCGGTGAGGGCTGTTGCCCGGTATGGCCAGATAGGAGCAGCTTCCGACCGCGGTTTTCTTCGGCACATCGTCAAAAACAGGCAGGGTCGCAATCCCCCACCGGAAAGCGGAGCTCTGTTCGGGATATGCGTTTTTAAATAGGTAAACGACCCAGTCCCCGTTAATCATCGTAGCGATCTTCTGATCCAGAAAAACCAGATTGGGTAAATTGTATTCCCCGTCCATCTGCGTAATGTCGGGCACACTGTGGTCCACGTTGTACAGGCGGTTGAGCAGCTGCATATATTTCCGGGTATAGGGCAGTTCGTCATCGTACAGGTATTCCCCCGCCGCGATAGCGCCCAGGTTCAGCGTCCACGGCGGGATATAGCCGCCGTACCGGGTGCTTCCGTCCGCCTGCTTTTCGGTCAGGCGGCGGGCCAGATCAGCATACTGGTCCCAGGTCAGGTTACTTGGCTCCGGGATATTGTAGTGGTCCAGAATATCCTTGTTGTAAAACAGCAGCCATACGCTCTTCGTTCGCGGAAGAGCGGGAATGGTGTTGGCAATCGAAATAATATCCAGCGTCTGACCGTAGGCGGCAGGGTCCAGGTCGCTGCGGGCCACGTCTTCGGTCAGGTCGGTCAATAACCCTTCTGCGGCAAACTGGTTCACCTGGCAGGGCTGGCGGATATAAAGACAGTCGATGTCCCCGCCGTTTCGCAGCGTATCGGCAATCGTATTATCGTAAACTTCATTATCAACCAGGTGCAGCTGCACAAAGGTGTTCGCGCTCTGCGCGTTGAAGGCGGCAACCACTGCCTCGGCAAGCTGGGTACTGTCGGTGGAATCGTAGTACTGTATCACGGTTTTTACGGCGCTCCCCACCTGGCCGGAGACCGTGGGCTGGTCGTCGTGAGGCTGCGCGGAGCAGCCGGACAGTAACAAGAGCGCCATCAACAGCGCCGTAAACCTCGCCTTTTTCACCTGTGCCCCGCCCCCTTCCGCCGCCATGCCGCGTACCGCTATTGTAACCGGTTTTCGCTCGCTTTTCAAGCCGGGCCTGCCTGTGCTATGGATGCGCGTTGCATCCGCGATTTAAAAATGATAAGATGAGCCTGCGGAAAACAGGCGTAAAGGGGGAACGGTCGGATTGATCTATCTGGTGCTTCTGGCCGTTGCGATTGTCGGCCTGTTTTACTACATTTTTTCGGAATATAAAAGCCGTATGACCGCCTCTGCGGTCACGCTGCTGGTATCGCTCAGCTTCTGCTATTTCACCTTCATGCTGTACGTATGCAAGGTGTCGTTTCACCTGAGCCTTTTTCAGCGCTATTTCCCCATCCCGCGCGATGTGGTGATGTATCTGTACTCCTTTCCCATTACGCGGCAGGCGGTGCTGAGCCTGCTTAATTTTTTCTGCGTGCTGTTTCTGGTCAGCAATGTGTGGATGTCGCAGGCGTTTTGGCCGGAGCGGCTGCAGAAGCGTTCCCGGGCGGTTTACGTTGCTGTCGTGATCGTTTACGCGCTGCAGCTGGCTTTATACGACCCTTTCCTGTACCCGCTGCTGTATCGGGCGCTGTACCCGGCCGTGCTCACCCGCGAATCCATCAAGTTGTTCTATACCGCATTCCATGTCGTTACCCAGGTCATGAACGGCGCGGTATTGCTGTGCTGCATCGCGAGCGTGGTGTACAGCTATTTTACGGCGCCGCCGCTGAAAGTGATGCGCGCCGCGCTGGGCCTCTTTCTGCTGGCCTATACAACGCTGGTGATTACCTACCTCACTTTCTTTGAAAGCCTGCCCTCCCTGCTGATTGATTATTCCGAAAAAGCGGGGATCGTAACCTATCAGTTGCTGTTTGTCGGCGACTACATCCCTTTTTACGGGCTGTACCCCTACATCCTCACTGCGCTGGTTACGCTGGTGATCTACACCGTTTACAAACTCGCCATTCTGCGCCGCAAGGTGGATACGCAAAGCCTGAGCATCGCAAAAAATATCGAAGCCGCCAACATGCCCGCCCGCACCTTCTGCCATTTTATGAAAAACGAAGTGCTGTCCCTGTCCGCGGAACTGGAGGAGATCATCGCGGAAACAGGCGAGGGGCAGGCGGCAGAAAATATGAACCAGCACCTCAAGTGGCTGTTTGACCGGCTGGACGACATGCACCGCGATACCCGCGAAGATACCCTGCAAATGCAGCAGGTGCCACTGGATCAGGTGATTCTTCGCTCCGCGGAAGCGGTTCAGGCCGTCTGCGCGGCCAACGGCATCGAGCTGCAAACCAACTTCCCCTCCGTGATTCCCGTGGGGTTTGTGGATCCGCAGTATATGCAGCAGGCGCTGATCAATCTGCTGCAAAACGCCTGCGAGGCGCTGATCTCCGTGAGTGACGGCCGGAAAAAGGTGATCTCCGTCGGTCTGTATCCTAAAATGCGATGGACGCTGCTGGACATCAACGATAACGGCTGCGGCATCCCCGAAGCGAACCTGACCAACATCTTTTCCCCGCTGTTTTCCACCAAGCCCATGACGAAAAGCTGGGGCATCGGGCTTTCGTTAACGCACCGCATCATCACCTCGATGGGCGGGCGCATCGAGGTGGAAAGCGGGGTCGGGAAGGGAACCACCTTCCATATTCTGCTGCCCAGCGTGAAATAACCGGAAAGAGGTACCTATGATCAACGTACTGATCGCGGAAGACATGCCCGCCCTGCTGCGAAAATACAAGCGGGAACTGGATAAGGAAAGCGATATTCACGTCGTGGCCGCCGTGCAGAGCGGTTACGAAGCCGTGATGCAGTCCGCGCTGCTGCACCCGGACATTGTGCTGATGGACATCGAAATGGAAACACGCACTGCGGGGCTGGAGGCTTCCACGCAGATACTCAATCAGTTGCCGGGCGTAAAGATTGTGATATTAACCGTATACGAGGACGACGAAAGCGTGTTTAAGGCCTTTCAGCTGGGTGTGAGCGATTATGTGCTGAAAAACAGCGATCATAACGAACTGGTCGCCTGCATCCGGGACGCATATTTTGGCCGTTCCCCCATTCGCCCGGTCATCGCGGAAAAAATCCGCCGGGAATTTCAGCGGGTAAAAACCAGCGAACAAAGCCTGCTGTATTACCTGCAAATCGTATCCCAGCTTACCCCCGCCGAACTGGATATTCTCACCCTTCTGCACAAGGGATACAGCCGACAGGCAATCTGCGACCTGCGCTGCATCGTGCCCAGCACCGTGAAAACGCACATCCACAACGTGCTCCGTAAGTTTAATATGGACACCGCCGCCGAGGTGATCGGCCAGCTGGACGCACTGCATATATTTGAGTATCTCACCCACCGGGACGACGGGCATACGGACGAACCGCCCCGCGCCTGACGGCATGCAAAGCGCGGGAGTTCCGCGGCAGGGTATACGAAACGTCCCCAACCAGCGGTTGCCGGTTGAGGACGTTCTTGTTTTTTTACTGCCTTCACTAGATTCCGAAGGGTCAGGCTTTTTTCAGTGTGCCGTACTCCAGCCGGATACGGTACCACAGCACAGCCAGCAGAATGGCCGCGCCCGCGCCAAACCAGCCGATCACCATGGCAAAGTAACGGATACGGCACAGCTCCGGGTTGCGAAGCTCCTGCAGGCTGGCCGCGCCCTGCCACACCTGCCAGAAGGCGGTGCGGATATCCTTCCACTCCACAAGAACGGCAGGCACCCACTCGGTAAAGGTATACACCGGCTCCACAATATAGGTTACCAGCGCCGCCGCGCCTGCCGCGAGCAGCGCATACCCCGCCAGCAGGCCGACGATTGCCGCCAGCAGACGCGGCAGCAGTCGTACGGCATACTCCCCTTCCAGCCTCCGGCGGTAATCGGCCGCAAACCGGCGCGTCCGCCCATTCCAAAAGCCAAGCAGGGTAAAGAACAGCACACAGCCCGCCGTAAATAACAGCACGCGGATGGGCATCAGCGCGCCCATGCCTTCCTTGCCCAGGTCAATCAGCGTGCCGCCCGCCTTCCAACTCTGCATGGCGGTGGAAAAGGCGGAACGCGCGCCCGCGCCACGCAGGGGGCGCGCCGTGGCCTGAAGCGCCTGCAACTGGATCGGCTGATTCCACAGATACGGCAGGGTCACCAGCGCGCCGTAATCCTCGCCGTCGCCCACGCGAAGCGAGTGACGGATCACCCCCAGCACGGTAAACTCCACGTTGGAGATGGTTACTGTTCTGCCGATCGGTTCCGAAATTTTAAACAGCGCAAGCGCCAGCTGCTCATCCAGCAGAATGCCGTTGCAGCCCTTGGACAGCTCCTCCGGGTAAAACAGCCGCCCAAACTGCACGTATTCCGGCGTGAGGGTGAATGCGTTGTCCCCGATGGCGGTCAGACGGGCCTGCTTGGTTTCGCCCGTGTCGCCGGTCATGCTGGTTTTTTCGGCCACCCCGCTTAAAGTATAGGTCCGCATGATGCCGTCCCAGTCCGCGGCCGTCGTTTGGAAGGATTCCCACAGCTGTTGAACAGCCTGATTTGGCGGAGTTGCTTTCTGGGGCTGCTGACCATCCTGCGCGCCGTCGGCGTCCGGGTCTGTCTGGCTGCCTTGTTGCGAGGAAGGGTCCGCCACGGTGATCTGCGGAGCGGGGATCAGATATTGCAGATCTTCGCCCGCCGCCGCCACCTGCGACCACGCCCAGGCCAGCACAACCACGCAGACCGCCAGGGCGATCAGACCCCTAACGATGCTTTTTTTCATGCTTTTCTCCCGCGGCTTATTCCACATATTCCATCACGGTACAGCCGTCCTTCAGCGCACGGTCCTCGCGGTCCGCGATCTCCTGATAATCCAGCTGCTGGCGAACAGACACCATAGTATCTCCGCGCTCAATCACGTCCACGCTGGTTTTAACCACCGTCATGCTGCTGGAACCCAGAAAACCGCTGCCGTTGCGCTGGATCATGTACACGTAATCCTTGCCTTCGCCCTCGTTGCGCACGGCGCTGGCGGGCAGCAGGGTAGTGGAGTCCTTGGCACGGTACGACAGCGTAACGTTGACCGTACCGTCGGCCAGCATCCGGGTGATGCCGCCTTTCAGGGTGATAATGTCGCTGGTGAGCGTAACGTACAGGTATTTCTTACCGTCGGTATCCAGCTCGGTCTTTTCTACCGTGGTCTTTTCACTGCCGTAATCGCCCGCCACTTCCACCTTCGCCCCATCCGCGACGGCCTTGTTCAGGCTGGTCACATCCGCGCGCAGAACGGGCGCGTCCTCGTCGCCGCTGAGGGTGAAGGCGGCCTTTTTACCATCGTAACTGTCTCCGCTTTTCACGTTTACAGCCACCACATACCCGGCCTGCGGCGCGGTCACGGTGCTCAGGGAGATTTTTCGTTCGGCCAGCGCCGTAAGGTCATCGGAAAAGCCGTTCATTTCTTTGATGATCGCGCGACGTTCATTGATAAATTTAAAGGTGGCGTTTCGCACACGAATCTTCGTGTTGTCAAAAGACGCGAAGAAATCATCGTACGCTTTCTGGTAAGCGGCTTCGGCATCCGTAGCGGCCTTAACGGCTTTCAGCAGGTCGGCCTTTCCGGCGGCCTGCGCCTCCCACTTGGACGAATCCGCATCCAGCGTAATGTTCTGCTGGTAAGCCAGCGTATGGGCGTTTTGTTCCGCCACCACCGCTTTCCATTGCACGTCCAGCACCGCGTCGTACATATCGTTCTGCGTGCTGTTGCGCGCGAAACGGCGGTTTTCCACGTCCTTATCCATCAGGGCTTTGGCTTTTTCGGCATACTTGCCCTGCAGGTCTTTCCAGTCCTTATCGTAATCCGTAAGGACGGCGGTAAACAGCGTTTCACCCTTATCCACATGGTGGCCGGGCTTCACGTATACCTTGTCCACGGTGATGGCGCTTTTCGTCGCGTCGGCCAGGGTATAATCCGTCGTATTGGGGAAATACACCTGCGTGTCCAGCTTCATTTTCTGTTCCAGCCGCCCACGGCTGGCCTGCACGATCTGCACCTTGGGGGTAGTGATGGTCAGCACCGTATTGGCGAAAAACATACACAGCGCCACGATCACCGCCAGGGCAATCAATCCGCGCAGGGCAAACTTTTTCAGTTTCATTTCGGATGGCTCCTCTCCCGTCTATTTCAGCTCGCTGAGGGTTACGCCCAGCAGAATATCTTCCTGGAAGTAGAAATATACGAACAGCGCCGGCAGAATGTACAGCGCCGCGCCCGCGAAGGCGACGTCCGCGCCGTCGATACTGATCTGGTTAAACATCACGGACAGGGGTTGATCCCCCGCGCGGTTGGCCAGATAGACCAGCGGCTGTTCCACCATGTTCCAGCAATCCGCGAAGGACAGGGCCACCGCGGCGCCCAGAATGGGCCGGCAAACCGGGATCACCACATGCAGGTAACAGCGCAGCGGACCCGCGCCGTCCATCATGCCGGCTTCCAGCAGTTCGTTGGGCAGGCCCATCATAAACTGGCGGATCAGGAAAATATAAAACGGGGAGAACCACATGGGCAGAATGACCGCCCACGGCGTTTCCATAATGCCCATAAAACGAAGCGAGATCACGCTGGGCACCATCGTAACCTGAAAAGGCAGCACCATCAGCATCAGGATCACGAAGAACAGCGCGTCGCGGCCCTTAAACTGAAAACGGCTCAGCGCATAGGCCATCAGTGGCACGACCGCCGCCTGCCCCAGCAGGATCGCCGCCGTGTACACCACGGAGTTGACGAACAGCTTCAGGTACTGCGGCTCCTCAATCAGGATTTTGTAGTACTGCCGCACGGACGCCACCTTAGGGGAAATCAGCACATCCATCCATTTAGTAGCGTCGTAATTTCCCCTCAGCTTCAGGTAGGCTTCCATCTCGCTCTTGGGAAAGAACGAGTACAGGAAGGTGAATACGATCGGCAGAAGAATCAGTACCGCCATCAGGGTCAAAAACACCACGGCCACCGCCTGCCCGGGACGGATCCGCCGGTGCCGTTTCATCGCGCGCGCGGGGCGAAGAGTTTGCTGTGTCATCTGTTTCTCCTCCCTTTACGCGTCGCTGGGCGCCCGTACGGCCCGCGTGGAATACATCAGCCCGAACAGGATAAACACGATAATGGCAAAGCTGTATGCCGCCGTGGTCACGTCCTGATAGTCCAGATGCGTGAACTTGTTATTCATAAAATGCTGCAGCGTATACACCGTCTGGTCCGGGTACGCGCCGCCGATAAAATAAACTTCCTTGAATATCTTAAAGGCGTTCACCCATGCCAGCAGAAACACCAGAAACGACGTGGGCGCCATCAGCGGTAGGGTGATTTTCACTTCCCGCTGGAACGCGCTGGCCCCTTCCAGACTGGCATATTCGTAATACGCATCCGGCACCGTTTGCAGCGCCGCGGCGAAGATGACCACGGAAAAGCCGAGGTTTTTCCACACGTATAAAAGCACCACCGGCACCCGCAGGGCGCTGCCCTCCAGCCACAGCACGCGATCCAGCCCCATCGCCACGAAGAGGCGGTTGACCACCCCACCGTAGTCAAACATCAGCAGCCAGATTAAGAGCATCGCCGAGGACGGCATCAGGTAGGGCAGGAGCAGGGCGTTGCGGAAAAACCCGGCCCGGCGCCCCAGCGACTTTAGCGTTACCGCCAGCAGGAACGAGAACAGCCAGATGAACGGCGCGCACAGCAGCGAAAGCTCCAGTGTGTTTTTAAGTCCCAGCAGGAACATCTCGTTATGCCAGATGTCCACATAGTTCTGAATTCCCACAAAGCGGTTCTGGAAGGTTCCGTCCGTCAGGCTGTAATACACGCCGCCCAGAAAGGGCACCAGGTAAAAGGCCGCGAGCCCGGCCAGCCCCGGAAGCAGAAAAAGCAGAACGCTTTTCTTATGTCGGAACAAGAATTCGTTCCTCCTTTGCGAAGTGAAGGGCCGGCCGCACAACCGTACAACGCGCGCGGCCGACCCGTGAACCGTTATTGCCGTTCCATCTGGATCATGCGGATCTTCTGGTCCGCGTCGTTTAAGAACTGATCCAGAGAAACCTGCTTTTGCAGGTAGCGGGTAATCAGCGTGGAAATATCGCTGTCCCCGTTATTCGCGTTCAGGTTGATCAGGTTAGGCGTAGCCGTGAAGCACAGCGGCGCGATGGCGCGGTACTGGTTGATGCCATCCTGTGAAACCTGCCAGCGATACTTATCCTTGTTCGTCAAAAGGTCCTGCAGATTGTCGATCGTCGCCTGAATGTCTTTCACATCCTCGGGCTTGGCGGTCTTGATCACTTCCTTCTGCTTGTCCAGGTTCGTCTGCCAGTCCGCAACCATTTTGTCGTAATTCTGCACGGGAATGGGGTTGTTATCATCCGGGAACATCATGATATGCTGAGCTTTGTCCATGTGATCCAGCATGTTTTCCAGATACTTTACCGCCATATCCGGGTTTTTCGTGTTGGGGTTGATAAACACCACGCTGACATATACGGGGATGTGCTGCGCGCCCCCGTCTTCCAGAGACAGAATCAGGGGCTTATTGTACACGTAACCGCCGTTATCATAGATGTTCAGCCAGTCGCCGTAGTTGGTAAACAGCGTGCCGTCGTCGCCATCCATCATTACTCTGCCGCTTGTAGCGTTGTCGTCCGTGGCGGGCAGGGTATCGTTCAGCGCGTCCGTATCCAGGCTGTCTAAAGCAGTCAGCATTTCCTTAAACACAGGGGTGTTCAGGCTTAAATCCTGCCCGTTTGCCTGACAGTCGGTCACATACATATTCAACGCCATTTCAAACAGAGTCTGGCGGAAATCCGTTACCTGGTCCATCAACTGCAGGTCCGGATGCGCACTTTCACCCTCGTCCAGCCACCAGTTCAGAAAATCGATCAGCCCCATAAAGGAAGTCGGAACCTTATCCGAGATACCCGCCTTTTCCCAGGCCTGCGGCACAATACTGAATCCGTAGGCATACAGAGACGTGGGAATGGCGTAGTACTTGCCGTCCTTCTGCACAGGGGTTTGCAAGAACGGGTACATCTTGCCCATTTCCTCCGTAATCTTCGCGGAACCGGACAGGTCCATACAGTAGCCCTTGTTCAGCAGGCTCTGAAAATCCTGATAACTCAGGTCGACATTAAAGATATCGAAGGTGCTGTCGCCAGAGGTCATGGATTGGGCCAGCTGCTCGGCAGTGTTAAAGTAAACGCTCTGGTTAAAAGTAACGGCCACCTGCGGGTTTTGCGCGATAAATGTGGTGGTGGAATCATCCAGGTTGCCGCTGTACACCGCCAGCGTGCTGGTCGGCAGATACTGCGGATCGGTGCTGCGCACGTTCAGACCGTCCCAGCTGTTTAACACATACTTACCGTCAGAAAGCAATGCCACATCGGCCGTGTCAGTATAACTGGCGGGCATGTAAGCTACCATTGCCGGCTGACCAAACGCCTGCATGGACATGACCTGATTATTATCGGTATAGTACAGGGTATCTGTCGCCGCCTGATATGAAAACCCAAAACAATTCGTATCCGGCAGGGTCGCTACCGTTTCGGTGCTGCAGTCGGCTGGGTTCATCACGGCAAGCACAGGGTGATTTTTAAGCGTTCCGTCATCGGAGTAAGCGTTGGAGGAATCGAACAGGTACGCCAGCATCTTGCCATCCTTGTACGGGTAGAGGTCCTGCATGGTCGGCACCTTCAGGTCCTGCCGCGCGCCGGAGGCCAGATCAAAGCAGTACAGAATGGGTTGATCGTAATTCTGATAATCACGCACCAGAAGGTAGAGTTTGCCTTCCGAAATCAGCACGCGAACGATGTCGCGGTAGTTGTCGCTGTCGGCGCTGGGGGTAACTTCGATATCTTTCCAGTCCAGCTGCACAGGGGTTCCTTCAGTGAGTTTGCCATCGGCAAAGGTAAGGGGGAACAGCTTGCCGGTATGGCGGTTCAGGCCGTAAAGCGTGATGCCGTCGCTGACCAGCTTGTAGATCAGGGAATCCGCAACGTCGCCAACCTGCTCTTTTGCCTCGTCGTAGCTGTTGTAATAATCCTGCGTAAGACCGGTTGCAACCGTCTGCGGCAGGTCCTGCCCTTCCTTCCAGGCGCAGATGCTGGTAGACCACAGGGTGTATACCGTATCGTTCGCCACAGCCATGGAGGTGCAATAATCATTCTCCATACTCATCTGCGTTTTCTGTTCATTAGAGAACAGCGTCACGTTGCCGGAATCCGCCAGCGCCCCGCCCAGCAGGGTCAGCGTCAGCAGCAGGCAAATCAGTGCCGTACATTTTTTCATTCTTTCTTATCCTCCGTTCGATTGGGTTCGGGCTTCATACAATAGATGAAACGCCGCAGAGCTTCCGTTTCTTCCCGCAGAGTTTGAAGCATTCCCGGTGGAAACCTGCTTATTATAGCATAGTGTACTATTTGTTGCAATACACTTAGCACATTTAAGTGTTTATTTACAGATTGTGCGATTCTGCCGGGCCTGTCACAGGCGGATCGTGCACAGGTATTCCCGGGGCGTCATCTTCATCTGGCGCTTAAACTGGCGGGAAAACGCGGCTGGGCTGGAATACCCCAGCGCGTCCGCCACCTGCGCGATGTTCATGTCTCCGGCACGCAGGCGGCGCCGGGCCTCCTCAATGCGAAGGCGGCGGTAGTATTCCATCACCGTCACGCCCGCATAACGCTTGAAACGTTCCTTAAATACGGTTGAAGAAAGACCCACATCCCGACAAACCTGCGAAAAGCGAAGGGTTCCGTCCGGGAAAGCAGTCATCAGTTCCCGTGTACGGCGCAGCACAGGCGCGAAATCCTCTTCCTCGGTCAGGCGGAAGCGCGAAGGTGCGGCCGGCGGGGTCGGTTCGCCGTTCAGCAAATCCAGCAGCAGCTGGGTCAGGTACAGCACAAGGCGCTGCACGCCTCCGCGCGGCCCTTCCGTAAGCGGATGCAGTTCCTTCTGGTCGGATACGTCCAGCACCGGACCGAACACCCGCTGCCCTTCCGCAGTCAGGCGGGACAGCAGCATCCGCTGGGACGAGCGCAGGGTAAACTGCTTGCCGCGAAAGGCGTTCATCGCCCGGCTTTTACAATCAAATGAAATCACGAAAATATTAGCGCCGCTGGCATAATCGGCCCAGATGGTATGAAACTCGTTGGGCTGGTGGAACAGCAGCTGCCCCGCGTCCAGACGGCGAATTTCGCTGTCCGCGCCAATCTCCGCCTCCCCCCGGTCGATATAGACCATCTCCCAGAAGTTGTGTTTTTCGCCCTCGAACACATAGCCGGACGCAAACTGGAAATAGTGCAGGCTGTACAGCCCACGAATCACAATTTCGTTCCGGGGCTTTAACATCCGGTATTCCGACATGACTTATCACCCTCCCCGTACCAGTATGGCGCGGGGGAAGAATCGCGTCAAGAAAAATCCGTCTTTTTTGCATAGTTTTCCGTCTTTTTTGATGATTCCTTCCGACAGCTGTCGGATTTATGATAGAAGGGTACAAAATACGCGGAACCGATGGCCGATCCCGCCTCTTCCCGCGTTTGGAGGAACCCCTGTATGCAAAGCGTTATCGCGCATTTTCTGCTGGACGGTATGCCCCTTTCCTGCGAACCTTTCGGCAGCGGGCACATCAACCGCACCTATCTGGTGGCGACCGGCGCGCCCCATTTGTATATTTTACAGCAGATCAACCACCGCGTGTTTCAAAACGTGCCCGCCCTGATGGAGAACATCCGCGCGGTAACACAGTATCTGGCGCGCAAGGACCCGGACCCCCGCCACGTGCTTACGCTGGTGCCCACGGCGGACGGCCGCTGCTATACGCAGGATGTTGAGGGCAATTACTGGCGCATGTACGAATACGTTACCGGCGGCCTGTGCCTGAACCGCGCCGAAACGCCGGAGGAATTTGCCCAGAGCGCCGTCGCTTTTGGACGTTTCCAGACGATGCTTAAGGATTTTCCCGCGGCTACCCTGCACGAAACCATCGCCCGTTTCCACGATACCCCCAACCGCTACCGGGCACTGCATGCCGCCGCGGATGAAAACGTGGCCGGCCGCCGCGCCGGTGTGGAAAAAGAACTGGATTTCTTCTACGCACGCGAAGGGGAAAGTGCCTCCCTGACAGGCCTGCTCGCCGCGGGAGAACTACCCCTGCGCGTGACGCATAACGATACTAAGCTTAATAACGTGATTCTGGACGAAACCACGCACGAAGCATTGTGCGTGATTGATCTGGATACCGTGATGCCCGGGCTGGTCGCCTACGATTTCGGCGATTCCATCCGCTTTGGCGCGTCCACCGCCGCAGAAGATGAAAAGGACACGACCCGCGTCCACCTGTCGATGCCGATGTACGAAGCCTATGTGAAGGGTTTTTTAAGCGTATGCGGCGCATCCCTGACGGCGCGCGAAACCGAAACCCTGCCCGTGGGCGCAAAGATGATGACGCTGGAAAACGGCGTGCGCTTTTTAACGGATTACCTGCAGGGAGACCCTTACTACGCCATCTCCCGCCCGGAACACAATCTGGATCGCTGCCGTACGCAGATCGCGCTGGTGGCGGACATGGAAAAGAAGTGGGCGGAGATGAACGCGGTCATTCGCCGGTACGCGGTGCGTTAAGCGGATTCCCCCACAAGGAAGGAGGCGGCGCAGTTGAACCATCCGGTACGGCTGGCGATTGTCGGGATGGGCGCACGCTCCGAAATTTATGCCCGGGAGGCGCTCGTTCACCCGGATCGACTGACCATTGTCGGCGTGGCGGACATCAACCCCGAAAAAGTACGCGCCGCGCGGGAAACCTACGGGTTCTCCCCGGAACACTGCTTCGCCACAGCGCAACAGCTGGCCGCCGCCCCAAAATTCGCCGACGGAATCATCAACGGCACCATGGACCCGCAGCATGTGGAAACAACCCTGCCGCTGTTAAACGCGGGGTACGACGTGCTGCTGGAGAAGCCTTTCGCCCTGAACCAGCCGCAGGCGGACGAACTGCTGGCCTGCGCAAAGCGCACGGGCCGCCGGGTAATGGTCTGCCATGTTCTCCGGTACGCGCCGTTTTACCGGGAGCTGAAAGAGCTGATTCTTTCCGGCGTGCCGGGGCGTGTGATGAACCTGCAAATGACCGAACAGGTAAGCTATTTTCATCAGTCCGTCTCCTATGTGCGGGGCAAGTACGCGTCGCCGGAGCTTTGCGGATCGGGGATGTTGCTTTCCAAATGCAGCCACGATCTGGACCTGCTGGCCTGGCTGATGGCGGACACGCGCCCCGCCACCGTTGCAAGCGTCGGCTCCGCCTTTCAGTACCACCCCGATAGGGCTCCGGAAGGCGCGGGCACCCATTGCCTGCTCAACTGCACCGTGGAGCGCGATTGCCCCTATTCGGCCAAACGGCTGTACATTGAGCATCCGCAGCGCTGGGCGCAAAACATCTGGCATGAGATGGACTGCGAAGGCGCAACCAGAGCGCGGAAACTGCAACTGCTAAGCGAGCCGGACAACCCCTACAGTCGCTGCGTATACCGGTGCGAACCGCGCATTGTGGATCACCAGTCTGTACTGGTCGGCTTTCAGAACGGCGCGGCCGCCACATTTTCCATGAACGGAGGCGCTTCCGCGCCACAGCGCAGCCTTCACCTTACCGGCACACGGGGCGAGGTGTACGGTTGCTTTGAGGAGAACCGCTTCACCGTATCGCTGATGGACCCGGCCGCGCCCGGTGGCCGACGGAAACACACCGTCCGCATTGCCCCGGGAGACGCCCATGGCGGCGGCGACCAGGCGCTGGTTGCGGATTTTATCGCACTGTTACGGGGAACCCCACCCTCCGTATGCTGCACCACGCTCAACGATTCCATGGTGGGCCACCGGCTGGCGTTTCTGGCGGAAGATTCGCGTGAGCAGGGCGGGCAGACGCTTCCGTTTTAACCTTCCGTGAAGTTTATTTATCCGAAAGGAGGGCTGCCTGTGCGGATTCTGCTGACAGGTTCGACCGGATTTCTGGGTTCACGCGCAAACGAGTCGCTGCGAAGCCGATACGAAGTGCAGGCCCTTCCCTCCGACCTGCTTCGCGGAGAGATGACCCCCGCGCGGGAAGAAGCGCTGTACGCTGCGGCTGCGGCGTTCGCCCCGCAGATCCTGTTGCATACGGCCGCCATTTCGGACACCGGCTACGCAGAGGCGCACCCGGAAGAATCGTATCTGGCCAACATGCTCCTGCCTGAAACGCTCGCCCGTATCTGCGCGCGCGCAGGCTGCGGGCTGGTCGCCTGTTCCTCCGATCAGGTATATAACGGTTGCGAAGTCTCCGGGCCGTTCGCGGAGGATACGCCGCTGGCTCCCGTGAATGTTTACGGCCGCCACAAACTGGAAGCGGAGCGTCGCGTTGCCGATATTCTGCCGGGCGCGGTCAGCCTGCGGCTGAGCTGGATGTACGACCTGCCCGCCTGCGGCCTGCCCACGCACCGTAACCTGCTGACCAACCTGCTGGCCGCCGCCCTGCACGCGGAGCCGCTGCGCCTGTCCGATACCGATTTTCGCGGCGTTACATACGTGCGCGACGTGGTACGGGCGCTGCCGGCCGCTCTCGTTTTACCGGGCGGAACCTACAATTTCGGCAGCGACGGGGTGATGAACGTGGCGCAGATCGCACTGGGCTGGTGCCGGTCGCTGGGCCTCCCGCCCGCAACGGTGCAGCCGATTGCCGGAAAACCCCGCAGCCTTTGCATGGATTGCGCACGCGCCGCGGAACAGGGAATTCATTTTGAAGATTCCATCGAAGGAATCCAAAGCTTGATGGACGACTGCGGCTGGTCCCGTCTTTTCCCTTCCGCGCAGGGATAGTTCAGGGAATCCCCCTCTTAATTTTCCATAATATTACATGTTTAATTTCTGTATCGATTCCAAACAATTTGAGTACAATACGTCTTATCTTCGCAAAGAAGGGGGTGCATTCCAGAGAGAACAGGGTTTTCCGGTTTTATCCGGCCCGCGTACCCGGTCCGGAGCCCACGAGCATGTGGGGGATGCAAATTGTAAAAACGTTTGCAATCTAGTATAATAGCCATAGATGAAACGGGCACGCGTTTCCATCTTTCACATCAAAAATGGGAGGAAAATAACATGAAGAAAATCGTTGCCCTGTTCCTGACGATCCTGTTAACGGTTTCCTGCATCGGCTTCGCGGCCGCGGAAGACGACATCACGCTGGACGTGATCATCTGCCAGTACGGGAATAACACCACCAACTGGTTCACCGGCACCGGCATCAACGGCAAAAGCTTCGTGCAGCTGTTTGAGGAAGCCAATCCGGGTATCAAGCTGAACCTGGAAGTCGTGTCCTGGAACGACGTGTACACGGTCGTAAGCACCCGCATCAGCAACGGGAACGCCCCGGACATCCTCAACATCGACACCTTCGCCGATTACGCGACCGAAGGCCTGCTCCTCCCCGTGAAGGATTACTGCCCGGAAGAACTGTACAACGATTTCTTCCCCGCTTTCATCCAGCAGTCGGTCATCGACGGCACCGTGTGGGCCGTGCCGGATCTGGCTTCCGCCCGCGCGATGTACTACAACAAAGACATCTTTGACGAAGTCGGCATTCAGGTGCCCACCACGTGGGCCGAGCTTCAGGACGCCTGCCAGTCCATCAAAGATTTCTACAACGGCGACGTGTACCCCTGGGGCATGGACATGACCACCGACGAAGGCCAGGCCGCGTTCTCCTACTACGCGTGGAACAACAACGGCGGCTTCGTGGATAAAGACGGCAACTGGGCGCTTAACTCCGACGCCAACATAGACGCCGTGAATTTCGCCGTCGGCCTGTACCAGAAGGGCTTTACCAACCCCAGCCCCGCCACCCAGACCCGGTACGACCTGCAGGATATGTTCGGCGCCGGCAAGATGGCCATGGTCATCACCACCAACCAGCTGCCCACGTACCTGAAGGAAAAGGGCTACAGCATTAACTACGGTACCGCCGCGCTGCCCCACAACGATGGCGCCGAAACGGGCGCGACCGGCGTGATGGACCGCGTGATGGCCTTCAAAGACGATTCCGCTTCGGATCAGGCGGCCCGCAACGCCGCCATCGGCAAGTTCCTCACCTTCTTCTACAGCCCCGAGATGTACACCGGCTGGGTCAGCATGGAAGGCTTCCTGCCCGCGGTTTCCTCCGCCGTATCCTACCTGGTCAAGGAAGACCCGAGCTTCGAAACCTGGCTGAAAGTGCTGGACAGCTGCCAGTTCTATCCCACCGCCAAGGCGGAATGGGTAGACGTGAAACAGGGCGTGATCGACGTGGAGCAGAAAGCGCTGCTTGGCGGCGACGTGAAGGCGCTGCTGGACGACCTGCAAGCGAAAGTAACCGCAAAGTAAATCGCCTATCCGTGCGGAGGGCCCGGCCGGTCCGGGCCCTCCCTTTCTAAACGGGGAGGGACAGACGTTGAACACCATTCTCGTCCGCCATAAATGGGAACCCTATCTGTGGCTGCTTCCAAGCATCCTGTTGATGACCATCTTTGTCGTTTTCCCCATTCTGATCGTTTTCAAGCTCTCCGTAAGCGAGATTTCCAAGTCCGGCGTCGTAGGCGGTTTTATCGGGCTTGCCAATTTCCGCGCGGCGGTAAGCGACCAGACCTTCGGTACCGTGATGATGAACACCCTGTACTGGGTGGTGTCGGTCGTCGGCATTTCCACGCTGCTGGGCTTCATCGTCGCCATGGTGCTCAACACCCGCTTCCACGGCCGCAAAGTCGCCCGCTCCATCGTGGTTTTCCCTTGGGCCACATCGCTGGTGATTCAGGCTTCCATCTGGAATTACATCATCAATTTCGAATATGGCAACCTCAACAACGTCCTGCTCAATCTGGGCATCATCCAGAACGCGATCAACTGGCGCGTTTCCTATCAGGTTGAATTTATCTGGGAGTGCGGCGTCGGTATCTTCGTCACAGTGCCCTTTGTGGCTTTCTGTGTGCTGGCCGGCCTGCAATCCATTGACGACGCATATTACGAAGCTGCCACCGTAGACGGGGCGGGTGCATGGAAAAAACTCACGCAGGTCACGATTCCGCTGGTGCGCCCTGCGCTAACGGTGAGCACGGTGCTGAATATCATCTATGTGTTCAACTCCTTCCCTATCATTTACACCATCACCAAAGGCGCGCCCGCCAACATGACGGATACGATGGTGACCTACCTGTACATGCTGGCTTTTTACGATCAGCAGAAAGGCCCCGCAACCGCGCTGTCCGTGATCGGCTTCGTGATTCTTTGCGTGGTAGCCGGGCTGTACATGGTTATTTCGATGCGGAAGGAAGAGCAATGATATGAAAACAGCTTCCTCCGTACGTAAAACCAGCCTTCGGGCCGCCGCCCTCTGCCTTGTTGCAATCGCAGCGTTTCTGGTTGTGCTTACCCTGCCGGTCTACCAGTTTTCCAACACCCTGTATACCAAAAAAAGCGGCAACACCTTTCCGGGCGACGAGCGCTATACCGCCGCGCGCGCCGACGCGGACGCCGCCGCCGCACAATACCAGGGCCAACCCGGTTTCTCCGGAGTATCCGTAACCGAGGAAACCACCCAGCGTGTCAACTCCAAAGGAGAAACAACCTCCTTAATGACCTTCCGGGTCAGCGCGGTCACAGAACGCACCGGGTGGGCGTTTATCGCCTCCGGCCTGCCCTCCGGCAAAGTACTGCTCGCAGCCTTGCTGTGCGCGCTGGCGGGCGTGGCGCTTGTTGCCGCCACCCTGCCCGGCACGCTGGATACCGCTCCCGGCAGGCTGTCCCACCGAACGGCGCTGCTGCGTAAAACAGCCTGTGCGCTGGCATTGGTTTCGCTCCTGCTGGTGCCCGTCTTCCATTTTTCCACCGTAAGCTATCTTAGCCGGCACGTGATCGCGCCGCTTGCCCAGAACAACGGCACGGATCTTACCACCCCGCTCGCAGCCGTGAACGCGTTCCTTTTCGGCGGGCAGGCGGGCGATCAGGAAGCCTCTCTGCTGACCGGGCTGTCCTTCCGCCCGCTGTGGACGCTGTGGCTGATGCTGCCCGTGCTGTTCCTGCTGCTGGCAGCCCTGATCCGCCTCACGCAGGAATCCCTGTCGCGCACGCTCGCGCGCGGCGTGCTGTACGCCTTCGTCATCATCATGTGCGTAGTGATCCTGTACCCGTATTACGTCATGCTGATCACCGGGTTCCGCAACAACGCCGAAACCACGGACATGTACTTCACCCATCTCTTCCCCACCACCTGGGTCTGGTCCAACATCACGGACATCGTCAACCGCGGCGTGCCGCGCTTTCTGCTCAACTCCCTGATGCTATCCGTCGGGGCCACGGTGATCGCGCTGGCCTGCGGCATCCCAGCGGCCTACGCCATGGCGCGAATGGATTTTAAGGGTAAAAAAGCCTTCCTCGGCTTTGTGATCATGAGCCAGATGTTCGCGCCGATCGTGCTGCTGGTGGGTATTTCCCAGCTGATGACTTTCCTGAAGCTGAACGATACCATCTGGGGGCTGATGTTGATTAACGCGGCGTTTAATCAGGCGTTCGCCATCTGGCTGCTGCGCGGTACCTTCGTATCCATTTCGCCGGAGATGGAGCAGGCGGCGGCCATAGACGGCTGCACTACCTTCGGCGCGCTGACGAATATTCTACTGCCCATGGCCGCTCCCGGCATCGTGACGACGCTGATCTTCGTATTTATCAATTCGTGGAACGAGTACACCATCTCCACAGTGCTCATTTCCACGCCCTACAAAAAGCCCATTACCGTTGGGATTACGCAGTTCAGCTCCTTCAACATGATCGAGTGGCAGTACCTGTTCGCCTCGGCGCTGCTGGCCACCATCCCGGTGGTGATCCTGTTCATGTTTATTGAAAAGCATCTGGTCGCCGGGCTTACCTCGGGCGGGGTAAAGGGGTAAAGACTCTCCCGAAACCTTGAATAGTAATGCCTCCCCTTCGGAATCCGCTTCCGGAGGGGAGGTTCTGTTTTAGGTTGTTCTGCGCTGTATGGTCCGGTAAGAACCCGTCGCATCCCTGCGACCGTTCTCCGGTATCCTCGTTACTACAGGAACGTCGTCTGCTCCGCCTTCGGTTCCAGCGTTGATAAATAGGCAAACACCGGTTCCGCGCCGAAAAGCACACCCCGCTCCGCACAAAACTCCCGCATCAGGCCGTGCAGCCTCGGCGCGTCCGGGCTTTGCAGTTCGTAAGCATTTCCGTAGGTTTGGATGTAGCGCTGCTTCAGCCCGGGAAAATACTCGTCCAGTTTCTGGTAGTAATACTCCCGGTCCCCGTTTCGCAGGGTCATGCCCGCGCCAAAAGTGAGAATGCCTTTCACGTCCGCTTCCTCGCAGTAAGCAAGCAACCCGCGCACGTTGGCCTCGGTATCATTGACAAAAGGCAGCAGAGGCGTAAGCCATACGACCGTGGGAATACCCGCCTTTTTTAGTTCCAGCAGGGCTTCCACGCGGCGGCGGGTGGTTGCCACATTGGGCTCCAACACACGGCACAGGGCCTCGTCGCAGGTGGTCAGCGTCATCTGCACAACGCATTTCGCCTTGCGATGGATGCTTTGGAACAGATCAATGTCCCGTAGCACCAGATCGGACTTGGTAAGCACCGCCGCGCCAAAGCCATACCGGTCAATGATCTCCAGACAGCGGCGGGTCAGCCGTTCCGTTTTTTCCAGCGGTAGGTAGGGGTCGCACATCGACCCGGTGCCAATCATACAGCGGGCGCGCTTGCGGCGCAGGGCCGCTTCCAGCAGTTCCGGCGCGTTCTGTTTGATCTCCACATCCTCGAAGTCGTGGGTAAAGCTGTAACATTCGCTGCGGGAGTCGCAGTAGATGCACCCGTGGGTGCAGCCCCGGTAAAGGTTCATACCATTTTGCGCGGATAAAATGGATTTTGCCTGCACGTAGTGCACGGATCGGTCTCCTTTCCCGGTTGGGTCATGTTGCGGGTCACCGGACTGTGCAGTCACAGCACCGGTTTTTACCTTCCGGTATAAAATGAGGATACCACAGCAAAGCTGCCAACTGGCTGTCAGGTTTGTATTCGGTTGTGCGTTCGATGAATTCAGTCCCCCGTACAAGCCAGTTATCGTCTCCCTCGCGACGTTACAGCCCGCAGTTCTGCCGGAAATAGGCTACGAACGCGCGCCCCGCCGCGGTATCGCAGCCGCCCTCGTTCACGGCCAGCGTCGTCTGCGCCATGGGAGCCAGCCCCCGGATCGCACGCAGGCAAAGCCCTTCGGGCAAAGGGCTGCGGCAGATGTCCATCGGCGCGACCGCCACGCCCAACCCCGCGCCCGCCCACGAAACGCAGGTGCGCGCGTCGTCCGCCACGCACAGCACCCTCGGTTGATACCCCTTCGCGGCAAACGCCCGGTCCAGCACCTCCAGCCAGCGGCGGTACAGGATCAGCGGAAGTTCCGCCAGTTGTTTCAGCGTCACCTTTTCCGGCAGCGCCGCTAAGTACCGGTCCGTACCGATCGCCAGCAAATCTTCCGGTTCCAGCGAAACGGTTTCCACGCCCCGCGCGGAGAACGGCTGACGCACTAGCCCGACGTCGATTTCCCGGTTCTTCAGTTTTTCCAGAATATCATAAGTGCTTCCTTCCGCCAGCTCGTAGTTCACCTGCGGATGCTCCTGCGCGAACCCCGTAAACCAGCGGTGCGCGGCCAGCTCCGCAAGGCTGCTGACCACCCCGATGCGCAGCGTGCCCCCCGCGGCGGTATGGCAGTCCGTTACCGCCGC
>Ga0116170_10001057_pt1 | contig 28554 bp, 22 predicted proteins | sample AD_JPNHW1_MetaG_FD_89797 | JGI IMG/M metagenome (GOLD analysis project Ga0116170, IMG submission 89797) | Active sludge microbial communities of municipal wastewater-treating anaerobic digesters from Japan - AD_JPNHW1_MetaG | ecosystem: Engineered > Bioreactor > Anaerobic > Digestate | place... | reverse complement strand
GGCGGCCTCGGTGACTTCGCCGACGACGCGGCGGACGTTCTCGATCATGGCGTTCATGGCGGCGACCATCTGGCCGATCTCGTCCTTGGACTTGTGGTCGAGTGTCGTGGTGAGGTCGCCCTGTGCGATCTTGTCCATGGAGGCGACGGCCATGCGGACGGGGCCGACGACGCTGCGGGTGATCCACCAGGCGGCGAAGGCGCCGATGAGGACACTGATGGAGAGGAGTATCAGGAGCGTGGTACGGGAGCTGGAGTAGAGGGCGTCGCTCTCGGCCTTCGCCTTCTTCATCGTGGTGTCGGCCGCATCGATGATGGCGAGCAATGGGGCAGTGAAGGCCTCGCGCTTGGGCAGCATGTCGGTGAGCGCGTGAGCGACTGCCTCCTCGCGCTTACCGGCGAGGAGGAGCTCCTTCACCTTGTTGCGGGATTCGCCATAGACGTTGAGGGTCTGGCGGACTTGGGCGAGAAGCTCGCGGCCTCGCTCGGTGATGATGAGGGGCTCGGTCTCGTCGATGTGTTTGAGGAAGGCGACGCGGTTGGCGGCGATCTTGTCGAAGAGACGGATTTGCTCGTCGCGGGAGTCGACGACGGTGGCCTGGATGGCGAGGATGGCGTTGATGTAGGCGAGCTCGTTGGCGCGATTGAAATGGGCGATCTTCACAGCTTCGCGCTGTGTGATGACTTCTGTTTGTGCGTTGAGTTGGCGCAGGGAGTTGAGGCCGGTGAGAAACCCTGTGGCGAGCAGGGCGAGGACGATGCCGAACCCGAGGGCGAGTCTGGTGGCGATTTTCATGGTAGTGAGCGGTTGAGTGTGATGGCGCAGAACAGGGGCGGCGCGGCGCCCCGCAAATGGGTCAGGGCCCGGAGGTGGCCCGGGCGGCGGGCGGCGGCTGGAGCAGGACGGCGGCGACGACCTCCTTCAGCTGCTCGGCAGTGAAGGGCTTCTGGATGGTGCGCATCGCCCCGAGCATCTTGGCGGCCGGGAGCAGGTTCATGATCGAGTCCTTCGAGCTGATCGCGATCACCCGTGGTAGGATGCCCGCCTGCCTGGCGGTGCGGATGGTCTCGATGCCATCGGTCTCGGGCATGAAGATGTCGGTGATGAGGAGATCGAAGCTGCGCGTGCGGAGTGTCGCGAGCCCGTGTCGACCATCGGGGGCGGTGACCACTTCATGACCTGCGGCAACAAGGGTCTGCTCGAGGAACATGCGGATGGAGGGGGAGTCGTCTACAATCAGGATAGTCGCCATGATGTGGGGGAGGAGGTGAAGAGGAACGTGGCTGCGAGCAGCCGGTGGGGGTTAGGCGCCAAGAGGCTGGCCGGAGGTGCGGACGAGGCCGGCGAGGTCGAGGATGAGGGCGACGCGGCCGTCGCCCATGATCGTGGCGCCGGAGGCGACCTCGATGTGGCGGTAGAAGCGGCCGAGGGACTGGATGACGGTCTGGTGGCTGCCGAGCACGCGGTCGACGACGAGCCCGACGCGGTGTCCCTCGTGATGGACGATGACGATCTTCTCGATGTCGGGCACCTGACCGCGGATCTCGAAGAGGTCGCGCAGGCGGATGTAGGGGATGAGCTCGCCGCGGACGGGGACGAGGTTGCGGCCGTTGCGGGAAGTGCGCTCGACGGCCTCGATCTCGACGTTCTCGGCGACGGCCGACATGGGCACGATGAACTGGTCGTGGCCGATCTCGACGAGCTGGCCTTCGATGATGGCTAGTGTGAGCGGCAGACTGAGGGCGACGGTGGTGCCTGCGCCGGGCCGGGTTTCGACTTGGATCGTGCCGCGCAGGGCCTCGACCTGGCGGCGGACGACATCCATACCGACGCCGCGTCCGGAGACACTGGTGACTTTCTCGGCGGTGGAGAACCCGGGCAGGAAGATGAGGTTGATGATCTCCTTTTCGGAGAGGGTGGCATCGGGGGCAATGAGCTTGCGGTCGACCGCCTTGGCGCGGATGGCCTTGAGGTCGAGGCCCTTCCCGTCGTCGCGGATGGTGACGATGACGTTGGAGCCTTCGTGGGCGGCGGAGAGGTGAATGGTCCCGCGGCGGGGCTTGCCGGCGCGTTCGCGCTGATCGGGCGACTCGATCGCGTGGTCGATGCTGTTACGGACGAGATGGACGAGCGGGTCGCCGAGCTGGTCGAGGACGGTCTTGTCGAGCTCGGTCTCCTCGCCGGTGACGACGAGGTCGATCTCCTTGCCCAGTTCGGCGGAGAGGTCGTGGACGAGGCGCTTGAAGCGGCTGAAGGTGGTGGCGATGGGCATCATGCGGATGCCGAGGACGGCATCGCGGATGGCGGATACGATGCGCTCGAGATCCTCGACGGGGGTGTCGAGGCTCGGGAGCTTCGCGACGGTGGCCACCTGCGAGATGCGCGAGTGGGTCATGACCAGCTCGCCGACGAGGTTGACGAGCAGATCGAGGCGCTCGGAGGCGACGCGCACGGAGGAGGACTTGTTGCCGACGGAGGGCGCATCCTTGGCTGTCGGCCGTGGCGCGTGCTGTGGCGCGGCGGCGGCGGCGGGTGCCGGGGCGACGGGGGGAGCGGCGTGCGGAATATCGGGCTGGGTCGGTGCTTGAGGTGTGGATATCGGTACTTCCTCGATGCGCAGATCGGCGCCGTCCTCGACGAACATGAAGACATCGCGGATGGCGGACTCGCCCTTGTCGGTGACGAGGGTGATGGCCCACGCCAGGTAGCAGCCGTCGGGCTGGATTTTGTCGAGCGGCGGGACTGCCGAAGCGTCGGCGGCGATGGTGCATGCCCCGAGGCCGCGAAGCTCGTCGAGCAGGGAGCGGGGATCGGTGCCGGCGCTGAGGAGATTGACGTTGGGGCGGAAGGCTACGCGGTAGCGCTTGGCGGCTCCGGCTTCCGGCTCGGCGGATGCCGGGGGTGGTACCGGGGCGGGCGAGGAAAGTGCATTGGGCTCGGGCTCCGCCTCCTGGGGCAGGAGGGCGTGGAGCTCCTCGATGATGATGCGGCCGGCCTGGCTGTCGGCGGGTTTGCCGGTCTGCGAGGAGGCGAGCAGGTCGGCGATGTGGTCGCGGGCGGCGAGGAGGAGGGCGATCAGCTCGGGCGAGGTGGCCATGCGGCCGACACGCACGGAGTCGAGGGCGCTCTCGATGTGATGGGTGAATTCGGCGACCGCTGTGAAGCCGAACATCGAGCCGGATCCCTTGATGGTATGGAAGGCGCGGAAGAGTCGGTTGACGCTTTCGGTGGAGTCGGTGCCCGGTTTGATTTCCAGGGCGTTACCCTCGACCTGCTCCAAGAGCTCGGCGGCTTCCTGGAGAAACGTTTCGGTGGGGTTGTTGGAGCTTTTCATCTGCGACGTACTGGGTGACGACGCGACGCGGGCGGTTGGGGCGCGGGGGTCAGGGAAGGAATTTCTTGGCGACGGCGACGAGTTGCTCGCCGCGGAAGGGTTTCACGATCCAGCCGCTGGCGCCGGCGGCCTTGGCCGCCTGCTTCTTGGCGTCCTGCGACTCGGTGGTGAGCATGACGATGGGCAGGTACTTGAAGGCGGGCAGCTGGCGGACTTGGCGGATCAGCTCGAGCCCGTCCATGTTGGGCATGTTGAGGTCGGTGATCAGCAGTGAGGTTGAGGATCCTGCCAGCTTCTGGAGCGCGTCGCGCCCATCGGAGGCTTCAAGGACGTCGTAGCCGGCGTTGCGCAGCGTGAAGCGGATCATGTCGCGCATGCTGGCGGAATCGTCGACGGTCATGACCGTTCGGCTCATGGTGTGGGTGTGGGGTTGGTGAGCGGCGGCAGACCGAGACGGCTGCAGCAGGTGGCGATTGACTCGGGAATGTCGCGAAAGATCACCGACTTGCTCTGTTGCGCGGCGGAGAGCCGGGCGGACAGCAGCAGCTGGATGCCGCTGGTGTCGCAGGACTCGACCCCGCCGAGGTCGAGTGTGACGGTGCTATTGGAGGCCAGGCAGTCGGTGAGTGTGCCGAGGAGGCGCTCTGCCGAGTAGAGGTCGAGCGCTCCTTCGAGGCGAAAGGTGCCGGAGGGGCTGCTGCTGATCGGGGGATTCATCAGAAAAGTTCGACGTTGTCGCCGAAGGACTGGGGTGCCGCGGTGGGGACCGGGGCGCCTGTGCCGGGAGTATCGGATGGGGCGGCGGCGGCTTTAGTCGTTTCGGGCTGAGGGGTTGCGGTGGGGGGGGCAGGTGGCGTTGCGGGCTGGACGGGCGCTGCGGGTACTGAGGCTGGGGCGACACGAGCGGCGTCGATCCGACGGTGCACCTCGCGTTCGCTTTGCATGGTGTAGCGGTTGTCGTCGTCGTGGACTGCCGGGATCGGGGCTTGTGACAGTGCGCGGCCGAGGCTGCGGGTGAGGGTGGCGTGCTCGGTGTCGATGCCTTCGCGGAGGCTGCGCAGTTGACGTGCGAACTGATCGAGGGAGTCGAGTCGTGCGGTGGCCTTGTCGAGTTGCTCCCGGTTACCGACGGACTGTTTGCCGAGTGCTGTAGTGGTTGAGCTATAATCTGCCGCAGCGCGGCGCACCTGTTCGACGATGCCGGAGAGATCCAAGCTGGTTTCGGCGCTGCCCACTGCGGCCAGACGGTTCTGCTCCTGGGCGCCGGTGAGTTGCTGGGCCAGCGTGTCGATCTCGCGCACGGCAGCATCGGCTTCGAGGTAGAGCGTGTGGACCTGCATGGAGAGGACCTCCAGCGTGGCGCCAGTGGCGCCAAGGGCCGCGGTTTTGACGATGGCGTTGAGGGCGAGCAGATGCATCTCGCGGTTGATCGAGCGGACCTCGCTCATCTGCGAGGCGATGCGCTCGGCGGTGACAAAGGCCTCTCGACCGGAGTCGTCGGCCCGTTGCCGGAGCTGTCCGCCCCGGCCGACCAGCCCCTGGAGTTGGTCGAGGTCTTCCAGAAGGGGGCGCAGGCCCACGGTACCGCTGTGCTCGGTCGAGGACGAGCGGTCGTCGGGGGTGATCAGGGAAGCGGAGGAGTCGGCGATCTGCGAGAATGCCTGCTCAAGCTGGCGTTGGGCGGTGGCCAGCTCGGTCTCGACCAGTTCGATCTGGGCGCTTTGCACGGCGATGGTGCGGGGAACGGCCGACAAAGTTGATGCTGTGCAGTTGTGGGCGGTCAGCTGGGCTGCGGCGTCATGGAGAGCATCGACGGTGTGCTCGATCTTCTGCCGAACGATGTCGCCGAACTGCATGTGGAAAACGGCATCCTCGGTATGGCGCTGGATCTGGATCGAGCAGTCGCGCATGGCGGCCATGGCGGCGACGATGTCGTTCATCCGGGCCTGTACTTCCGCGGCGGTGCGCGAGCTGGTAATCTCGAGTTGGCGCGACAGATCGCGAAGCGAGACCAGCTCCTGCTCCAGGGCGCGCAGTGCCGCGATCTCCTGGGCGCTGGCGCGTTCAAGCTCCTCGCCGATGTGTTGCTCGACTTCCCGGGTACGGCGCGAGAGTCCACGGATCTCGTCGACGAAGGAGCCGAAGGCCTGCTGGCACTCGGCAGTGCGCGAGCTCTCGACGGCGAACCCGACCGCCACGGATTGCAGCAGGATCCCGACGCGGCTGATCCGCTCCATCTGGGGCTTCATGCTGAGCAGCCCGTCGGTCATCGTGCGCAAGCGCGACAGCATGCGGTCGATGGCGGAAATACTGTCGTTTACGGCGTGGAGGGATTGGGCGACTGCTCCATCCGCGCCGCCGATGCGGTTCGCAGTGAGGTCGGCGTGGAGATGTGTGGTCGCCGCATCGACCGACTGGGACAGCGACGTGGCCGAATCGTAGAGTGTCCGGAGGTCGCCCCCGAGGGCGAGGAATTCGGGTTCGGTGGCTGCGGCGTGGCCGGAGAGGGAGTCGGCGTGGGCGCGCAGTTGGGCCGCGCAGCTGCCGAGCGTGCTGCGATGGCGACGGGAGAACCGCCAAGAGGCGACGGGGAGCCACGGGGCGAAACCGTGGCCGCGGGCCGAAGGCAGGCTCGTGGGGGATGTGGGGTACTGGCCGTCGACATCGGGTGCGGCGGCTTTTGCGTTCTGCGCCTTGATCACGCGCCCTCAATCGGGGCGTCGGCGCGGGAATTTAGCGTTTTGTGTCGCGACCGGTGGGTTACACCGTCGGCGGACTGGCGCAAGTCGCTCAGTTCTCGAGAGTCACAGCGTGGCGTTCGAGGGTGGCGCCGATCGCGCGGTCGTAGCTGGCCAGGGCGATGTTATAATCGGCGATGGCGCGGTACTCGGCCTGCTCGGCGTTGGAGAGGAGATCCTGGAATTGCAGGACGGTGAAGGTGTCGACCTGGCCGACCTGGAGGCGCTTCTGCTGGGCTACGAGGCTCTCGCCGGCGAGCTGGCGGGCGCGGCGGGTGGCGTCGACGCGGCGTGCGGTGGCGTCGATCTGGCCGGCGGCGTTGGCGATCTCGACGGCGATCTGCTGTTCGAGGCGGGCGAGCTGGGTGCGGGCTTGGGAGAGCGTGAGCCGGGAGGCGAGGATGCGGCCGCGGCCGTCGCGGAAGGGCAGCGGGATGTTGACCACGGCGCTGGCGGTCCAAGCTGGGGTGTCCCGGAGACGGGCGTTGCGGTAGGCTTCGTCGAAGGTGCGGCCGGTGCCGTTGTAGCCGTAGGTGCCGACGAGATCGACCTGGGGGAGCGCGGCGGAGCGGGACTCGGCCAAGGAGGCTTGGGCGAGGCGGATGTTTTCCTGTGCCTGGCGGTAGTCCGGGCGGATCTCGTAGGCGCGCTTGAGGTCGGCGTCGCGGTCGAGGGCGGGCTGGGGGGCGATCGGCGGTGCGGCGAAATGCAGCGGCTGGTCGGTTGCCGGGCGGGTTTCGGAGGAGAGGAGGGTGATCAGGTAGTTGCGGGCCTCGTTCAGGTGACGTTCGGACTGGACGACATTTTCCTCGACGCGGGCGACGCGTGAGGCCGCGATGGTGACATCGGCCGGGGAGATGCTGCCGACTTCGGCGCGACGGCGGTTTTCAACCAGAAGGTCGTTGGCGAGCTGGCGGGACTGGACGACGTTCTGGTAGGTCTGCTGGGCGTAGTAGAGGTTGTTGTAGGCGGCGATGGTGTTGGTGATGGTGTCGATCACGGCCTGCCGGTAGGCGGCCTGGGAAATGTTGTGTCTGGCGCGGGCAAGGCGGACCTCGGCGAGATTGGAGCCGAAACCGAAACCGCGCAGGAGGGGCTGGCTGACCCGGACTCCGTAGAAGGTGCTGTACTTGTCGTGCAGGAGGCTGTCGGTGTCGGAGTCGCGGTAGTTGCTGGCGCGGCCGACGATGGCGTAGGTGAGGCCGAAGGGGAGTTTGCCGCCGAACGAAGCCGTCATCGAGTCGCTGCGTTCGACGTAGAGCGGGGTGCGCAGGCCGGTGAGGGGGTCGATGGGGTCGATCTGGGAATCGGAGCGAGCCGCTTCGGCGTTGAAGGCGGGATCGAAGGCGCCGGCTGCGGAGATCTGGCGGGCGCGGGTGATCTGCGGCTCGTAGCGGGTTGTCGCGATGGTGAAGTTGTTGGCCAAGGCCGAGACGATCGCCGCGTCGAGAGTGAGGGGCGCCGCTTCGGTGCCGGCGCCTGGTGCTGCAGCCGTCGGCGCGGCGGGGGGGGCGCTGGGCGCGGCGTTGGCCACATTGGCGATGACGAAACCGAGGATGACGCAGATGAAGAGGAAGCGCATGGCGTTGCCCCTCTTCTCGCAAACGGCATGCCATGGGTGCCGAATGATCCCAACATCAAGCGGAACAACGAGATAGGTTCGGACTCTTCGGGCGGGCCAAGGCGCGGAAACGCCGTTTCCGCAACGGGGCATTCCCAGAAATGGGACGCGCTGTGGCTGGCTGGGCTAGGATCTATTCGGCGGGCGGGGGCGGGGGCTCGTCGGAGATGGAGTCCGACTTGAGCGGGCCGAGCCAATGCGGGCCGGCGACGATGCGCCCGTCGCGCAGTTGCCAGGCGAAGAGCGGCGGGGGCGGCACGCCGCGGCGGAAGGTCTTGAAGAGCGCCTTGTCGTCGCGCTTCTGGAGCATCCGCTCGGTCACACCCGCGGCTTCGCAGCTGAGGACTTTGAAGTGGCCCTTGTACTCGCGGGGCTCGCCGAGGATGCGCGACCAGCCGTCGGGTGTGGGGGCGGTGGCGCCGGACGCGATGCGGTCGAGCACGAGGAAGCTGTAGGGCAGGCTGCGCAGGTCGATGCCGAGGCGCAGCGAGAACTCCGACCAGAACGCATCGGTGAACGCTTCGACCGGCGGCTTGGCGAAGTGGTGGCACCAGTGTCGCTGGTTGTCGGGAGTGAGCAGGCCACAGGCGCAGTTGTGCGTGCAGGGGGCGGCGACGGTGAACTCGCCGCGGAGCTCCTCGCGCAGCGCAACGAGTGAGCGGGCGACCTCGCTCGTGCCGGGTTCGACCCAGATGACGGACGCGGCGCGGCGCACGAGGGCCAGCAGCGCGGCGCTGTCGGCGGGCGGGAGCTCGTTGAGGACGTGGCTGATGACCAGCGTGAACGGCTGGGCTGGCGCGATGTCGCCCCAGTCGGGCGCCTGCTCGACGGCGAGACCGGGGAAGGCGGCTGCGGCGCGCTCGGCGGCGAAGCGGCGCGCAAGCGGCGAACGGTCGTGGACGACGAGGCGCGAGAAATGGCCGGCGCCGAAGGCGGCAAGTACCCGACGGTTGGCGACGCCGCTGCCGCAGCCCCAGTCCAAGAGCGCGGTGCCGGCGGGCGGTGCCCAGCGGCGGGCGCGGAGCTCGGTGAGCACGGCATCCCATTTCCAGCCGATGCGCTCGGCGAAGGTGGTGTCGTAGGCAGCGAGCAACTCGTCGGAGTCCCAGTAGTCACCGCCCTCGGCGGGAGCATCGAGGAAGCGGGCGCGGAGGCGTTCGAGGAGGGCGAAGTCGGGGCGCACGGGAAATTGCGGAATGCGGATTTCGGATTGCGGAATGGCCGGCCGAGACGAACGGACGCTGGTAGAATCAGGCGGCGGGCGGAGGGGTGGCGAGAAGGGTCTCCAAGTGCTGGTGCTCGATGCCGAAGCGGGATTTTAGCGCGGCGAAATCGGCCTGGGCACGGGCGGCGGCGGACTCGTCGGGACGAGTGCAGCGGACGGCGGCGAGCATGGTGTTCTTCGGCGTGTGCGTGGCGTCGATGAACTCGAAGACTTTCACCTGGTAGCCGTTGGCCTCGAGGAGCAGGGCGCGGAGGGAATCGGTGACCATGTCGGCGAGGCGGGCGGCGAAGATGCCGTGGCGGGCGAGGGGGGCGAGCTCGGCTGGCGCGCGGAGCTGCGGACGGATCTCCTTGTGGCAGCAGGGTGCGGCGACGATCAGCGCTGCGCCGGCGCGGATGCCGCGGAAGAGCGCCTCGTCGGTGGCCGTATCGCAGGCGTGGAGCGCGATCAGGACATCGACGGCGGGGATGGCGGCATCGACGATGCGCCCGGGGGCGAAGCTCAGTCCTTCGCACCCGGCGGCGCGGGCGGCGGTGTTGCAGAAGTCGACGAGTTCGGGGCGTGCCTCGATGCCGGTGACCTCGGCGCGGCGACCGAGTGTGCGGGTGAGCGCATGCCAAGCGGCGAAGGTGAGGTAACCCTTGCCCGAGCCCATGTCGAAGACGCGGACGATGTCGCGCGTGGCGAGCCCGGCCTGTTCGCAGAGCGGGAGCAGGAGCTCGACGTAGCGGTTGATCTGGCGGAACTTGTCCGTGGCGTCGGCGAGGATACGGCCGTCGGCGCCGGCGAGGCCGAGGTCGCGCAGCCAAGGGGCGTCGGCCGGGGCGATCTCGCGGTGCTTGGGGCGGTCGTGCGGCGCGGGCGCGGTGGTAGCGGACGCGCCGAGGCGGCCATGCGTGAGCCGGGGCTCACCCTTCTTGTTGAGCTCGAACTGCCAGAGGATGGTCGAGGTGTAGAGGTGCGCGGAGCCGAGCGCTTCGCCCACGTGCTGCTCGAAGGCGTCGACGATGGCGGCGGCATCGGCGGGCTTGGTGAGGTCGCGCTGTCGCTCGCGGAAACGGAGCTGGAGACGTTCGCCTCGGCCTGTGACGACGCGCTCGGCGGTGATTTTGACGAGCAGCTGGCCGGCGCGCGGCTTGCCGAGCACGAGGCGTGAGAAGGAGCCGTCGGCGAGGGCGGAGCGGAGTTGTTGGACGAATTCGGCGCGCGGGTTGGAGTCGGACATCATGAGGAGGTGAGCGCATCGCGGCGGCTCTGGCAACGGGCGTCTCGCGACTTTCCATGCGGCGAGGCGAACTGCGCTCTTGTCAACGGGTGCGGCAACTGGCAATCATCGCGGCGTTCCTTGCGCTGCGGGTATAGTACATCGGTAGTATGCGAGCTTCCCAAGCTTGAGAGGTGGGTTCGATTCCCACTACCCGCACCAAACAAAGCAAGCCGGGCACGCAAGGTCCGGCTTGTTTTGTGGAGTCTGCAGGCCGGGAGGCCGCGACTGGTGCGCTCACGCTGTTGCAGCGTACCGGCGAGATGGCTGAAACGTGGGGCCGGGATCGCGGGCCGAATTTGGTCAGGTTCGGCGAGATCCGGCCGATAGCACGAACCCATCGCGCAGGTAAGGCGCGATTCGATTCATGCCCTATACATACAGCATTGAAGGACGGACTGTGGTTGTGGCTTGGTCCGGGACGATCACCACCGAAGATCTGGTGTCGCTCGAGCGGAAGATGCCGCAGATCGGGCGCAGCCTGGGTTTCGCACCAGATGCTCTGCACACGTTCGAAGGTGTGATCGGTGCCGAGTACGAGCCGGCCGCGGCGTATGCGTACTCGCGGCGCCAGCAGCAGGTTGCGATTCCCAATCCGGTTCGCGCCTCGATGGTGGTGGTGACGAAGGAGAACGAGTACTTGGCGACGGTTTTCGCGACATTGAACCGCGCCCCGAATCTCGAGATGCGGATCTTCTACGACGAGGAGAGTGCGCGCCGTTGGCTGGCGCGGGAGTAGGTGAGGCACGGCAGCTGCGCCGCCCAGTTTCCGATGCAATGCGGTGGCGTGCATTCCTACGCGCGAAGTGTGTGATACGATCCGGCCTCGAACGTCGCCTGCGGCAACCACCGTGTACCAATTGTTCCGTTTGGGCTCCCGGGACTGTGCTTGCCGGCGGTTCAGTAAACGGGGTCAGATGGGTTGAATGAACAGCGATGCCGAAGGCCCGTTGCACGCGGTCGTCTCCACACGCGCGGAACTGCTGCGGTACCATGAGCCGGAGCGCATCCAGGGCTATTGTCGCGGCTGCGAGAAGCATGGCGTCTATTGGTCGTGCCCGCCTTTCGCGCAGCAGCCGTTGGCGCACTTCCCGGAGTGGACGCATGTGGTGGTGCTGTGCCGCCGTGTACCGGTGGCCCCGGGGATAACACGGGAGCAGTTGCTCGCGCGGTTTCAGGCCTCCCGAGTCGATTTCGGCGCAATCACGCGGGAACTGGAGGCGAAACGCCCGGGTGTCACGGCATTGGTTGCCGGACATTGTGCGGGTTGTGTGGACTGCACCCGCGGAGCGGGGCTGCCGTGCCGGGCTCCGGCCCGGATGCGGTATTCGCTGGAGGCGGTCGGCTTTGATGTGTCGGGGCTCGCCGAGGCGCTGGCGGGCATCCAGTTGCACTGGCCGAAATCCGGGGTGCCCGACTACCTGACGACAGTCGGCGCGTTGTTATGTCCGGACGCTTTGGTGGCAGCTGAGTTGTGTGCTGCCGCACACGCTCTCGGGTGCTCCGGGACCTAGCGCGGGCTGCAGGTCCGGACCAGGATTGAACCGGTGTTTGCCCGACTGTGTCGGTGTGCGAACTGGGCGACCTGCCGCCGCTCGCGATCAACGACGGCATTCCGGCATGCGCGCAGCGGCATGCGGGCATCGGGTGGATCCATGACGATTTCGCGCTTGTGACGACCCACAGAGTGTAGGGTTCTATGCCTAGGCGAGCCTTCGGTTCGAGTTCGTGCACTGCGGCGAGTCCTCGCCCATCCATTGCCAAACCACTGACTTCCGGTAGCATCACCTCAAAATCGCACATGGCTCAATGATCGAGCGCATCAGTGCCAGTCTGGATAGTTATCCCCAACTAAGGCTGGATCAGAACCGGCAGGAGAGGGATCGTGCCCAGCAGCGGCTGCAGCGGAATGCGGAGGCGGTGCAGGAGGAACAACGACGGAAAGCCGGTGCCACGCTTTCGCTCGAGGCGGATGAGAGCCGGCAGGCCGATCAAAGGGCGGAGGATGACGACGGCAAGGTCGTGCTCTTCCAGCAGGAATCGGCCACGCTCGAGAACCAGCAACCCGGCGACAATGCGCAGGCCGATGAGGTCATGCCAGCGCTCGAGGCGAGCGTGTTGCCGCGCGATCTCCGGCTGGCCTATGCGGTGCAGATCTACAGCCGCGCCGCGCGCGCCGGGATCGAGAGACGGACTCTCGGCACCAGGCTCGATGCCGTGGCCTGAGGCGCAACACTGCAGACGAGGGACGCGCGCCAAACTTCCGGTGAGCCGCTGATGCTAGACCGCAGGTACAAGAATCCCCTCGGCCGCTAGAGCGGTTTCAGCAATGTTGTAGCCGGCCGCGGTGAGGCCGGCGCCTCTGGCCGGGGTCACCGCCCCGGCTACAGTATTTCAAGAATGCTCTAGGCTGTCGTCGCTCGTCTACTCGACACTCGACTGTCTGATCACGGCTGAGGCCGCTGCTCGCGGCCGATCCACGCAGTGGGCGTAGTGGCGGCGGACGGCGGCGAAAATCCGGCTCGCAGCGGGTGTGCGAACGGAGACAGCGTGGACGCGTGACCCCGCTTCGCATCGCCACCCGGAAAAGCCCGCTCGCCCTCGCCCAGACGCAGCTCGTGATCGAGCATCTCGCGGCGCGCATGCCCGGCGTGGTGTTCGAGGCTCACAAAGTCGTGACGACCGGGGACCGGAAGCTGGAGTGGTCGCTGGAGAAACAGGGGGGCAAGGGGCTTTTCACCGCCGAGATCGAGACGGCGTTGCGCAGCGGTGAGGCGGATCTCGCGATGCACAGCGCGAAGGATCTGCCCGGCGACGAAGGTGACGGCGATCTGGCCGTTGCCGGCTATTTGCCGCGCGAGGATCCGCGCGATGTGCTCGTGCTGCGCGACGGGATCCAAACCCCGGCGACGCTGGCCACCGGAAGTCCGCGACGGCGCGGGCAGATTGCGGCGTTGTTTCCCGGGCTGCGGTTCACGGAGATCCGGGGCAATGTCGACACTCGCCTCGACAAGATCGCGCGCGGCGAGTCCGATGCGACGATCATCGCCCGCGCCGGATTGAACCGGCTGGGCATCACGCAGTGGCCGGGCGTGGTATTTCGGACACTCTCGCTCGATGAGATGGTGCCTGCGGTGGGGCAGGGGGCCGTGGCCGTGCAGTGCCGGCGTGCGGAGCTCGGGCGCTATGCGCCGCTGCTGGACTTGCCGACCCGCCGGCTGGTGGAGCTGGAGCGGGCATTCCAGTCGTTTGCCGGGGCCGGCTGTCAGGTCGCGTTCGCGGCGCATGCAACCGCCGATGGGGCGTTGCGCTTGTACCACGAGCGTTTCGGCTGCCGGCTCGTTCGCCACGACGGCAGCGCGCCCGAGGAATTTGCGTCTCAGGTGCTCAGCTCGCTGCTGGGCTGACCGGTGTGGCCGGGATGAGCGTCGCGCCGGTTGTCAGCGGGCAGACTTCATCCTTCGAGTAGAAGTGCGCAGGGATCAGACGCCACAGCCCATAGGCGATGCCCGCGAGTGCTGCTCCCAAGAGCGCGCCCCCGATCACATCGCTCGGGAAATGAACTCCGAGATAGACGCGACTGTAGGCGACCAGGCAGGACCAAGTCAGAAGCGGGAGAATGGCCCAGCGGCGGTGCAGCAGCAGCGCACCGAAGACCGCGAAGGCGAAGGCTGCCGCCGAATGGGTCGAGACGAACCCGTAGGCGCTGTGGGGCAGGTGGGCGGGCAGATGGAGCATCGGTAGCAGCTCATTCTGCAGGAAGGGCCGCAGCCGCTCGGCCGAGTGCTTGATCGTCTGCACACCTGCGACGGTTGTGCCGTAGAGCGCGGCAGTGCAGAGCACGCTCAAAACGAGTCCGCGCCAGCCGTGGCGCCGATGGAGCATCCAGAGAATCGAGGCGATGACGGGAACCCAGGTCCACTCTTCGGAGATGGACGTCATGATGGTGTCCCAAGCGGGGGAGTTGCAGCTGTTGACCGACAACAGAACCTGCACATCGAGTTGCTGGAGCAAATCGAGCATGATGGATATGGAGTAGGAGTAGGGGTGAGAAGCCCTCCGGTCGGACGGGGGCTGTGGGTACGACGATGCAGGAGGTGAAATGGCGCCGTGGCCAGTGCGAACTGCTCACCGCCCTGAAATGTAACCTTCGTGGCGCGCGCGGAGCGTACGTCTTGACCTGCGCAGTGGGAGCCCCGTTCTTTGGGACATGCCGTTGGAACAAGGAAACACCGCATCCCTCCCGTTGTCGGGCCGTCGTATCGTCATCACCCGCGCCCGCGAGCAGTCGGCCGAGCTCCGCGTGAAGCTGGAGGCGCATGGCGCTGCCGTGCTCGAGCTTCCGCTGATCGAGATCGTGGCCGCTGCGGATGCCGGGATCGGCGATGAGATTTTCAGCGAGATCGCCAGCTACCAGTGGCTGGTGTTTACCAGCCCCAATGGCGTGCGGTTCTTCTTCGCGGAGTTTTTCAGGCGTTTCCGCGACATCCGTGCGCTCGGCGGCGCCCGCATCGCGGTGGTCGGTCCCGGCACGGCCGGCGAACTCAACGCCCTGCATCTCGATGTCGATGTGATGCCGCAGGAGCACGTGGGGGAGGCGCTTGTCGAGGCGTTGTGCGCCTTCGAGTCGGTCGAGAACCTGAAGGTACTCGTCGTCACAGGCGATCGGAACCGCGATGTCGTCATCAAGGGGCTCACGGACAGGCAGGCGATCGTCGACCAGCTTCCGATCTATGCCACCGAGGATGCCGATGCCGGCGGGACCGATGCAGCCGCGGACTTCCGCCAGTATGGCGCTGACGCGATTCTCTTTGCCAGCGGTTCAGCCGTGGAGTCGTTCGTCAGGCAGGCCGCGGCGCTCGCGCCGCGGCACGGAGCGAAACGCCCGTTGGCCGGCAGCCTCGGCCCTGTCACCTCCGACGTGATGCGCCGTTCCGGTCTCCCTGTGGATTTTGAGGCGATGGAGGCGACGCTTGATGGACTGGTCGCCGCCGTGATCAAGACGCTGGCGGTCTGACAGCATCGCAGCGCCGGCTCCACTACCCAGCGCTTCTGAAGTACGCGGTCGGCCGGACGTGCTCGCCCTGCGACGCGGCCAAGAATAGCAGCGCGGACGTACACCGACGTTACCGGAGGTGCGTCGACTCGGTGGCCGAGGTAGCTACGCCGCTTCTTCCGTGGGCCGCCGAATACTGTGTGGTGGCGGTGGTGGTGGCATCGCCTGGCGCGAGTTTGTGCCAGAGCGTGGCCGCGCGTCCGTCGAGGATGCTGCGGGCACGGGCGATCTCGGCACGCCGGTGGGCGATGTTCTCGTCGGCGAGCCGGGCCAGGTCGTCGAGGTTGTAGAGGAAGACGTTGGGCAGCTCGGCCGCGGCGGGCGCGACATCGCGTGGCAGGGCGAGGTCGATCAGGAAGAGCGGACGTGAGGCGCGGGCGTGGATCGCGGTGGAGACCAGGGGGAGCGTGAGCACCGGATCGGGCGATGCCGTCGAGGAGACGACGATGTCGAAGCGGGCGAGCGAGCCGCCGAGTTCGGCAAAGGGCAGCGCGGCGCCGCCGAACTCGCTCGCGAGTTCCATGGCCCGGGCGGGGGTGCGGTTGGCGAACGAGATGGTGCCGGCTCCTCGGCTGCGCAGGGCCTTGGCCGTCTTCTCGGCGATGTCGCCGGCGCCGATGACGAGCACGCGGCTGGTCCGCAGTTCGCCGAAGATCTTCTCGGCGAGGGCGACCGCGACCGTGGCGACGCTGACCTGCCCTTCGCCGATGGAGGTGCCCGAGCGTATGAGCTTTGCGGATTGGAAGGCCTTCTGGAAAACGCGGTTGAGCACGGGGCCGACGTGGCCTGCGGTGCAGGCGGTGGCGTACGCGTCCTTCACCTGCCCGAGGATTTCCGCTTCGCCGACCATCTGGGAATCGAGACCGGCCGCGACGGCGAAGAGATGGGCGACGACTGAGGCGCCGCGGCGCTCTAGGGCATGGGCGGCGAAGAGCTGCGGCTCGATGCCTTTTATGCTGCAGAGCGCGGCGGCGATGCAGCGGGCCGCGGCTGGATCGTCGCCGACGGCGTAGATTTCGAGCCGGTTGCAGGTGCCGAGGATGCAGAACTCGCGGAGTGCGGTCTCGGCGCGGAGTGAGGCGGCGAGGGCGGTCCGCTGTTCCGCGGCGAGGGCGAAGCGCTCGCGGATCTCGAGTGGCGCGGTGTGGTGGCTTGCCCCGAGCAGAAGAAGTTGCGGCTCCTGGCGGCTCATGGCGTGGGCGCGGTGGTGATGGCCGCGGGCTGCTGCGGCGTGGCGGCGCGACGTTGCGGGACGACGAGCCAGAGCGAGAGCACCGGGATGATGAACAACAGCAGTCCTACCCAGGCGAAGCGTTGGGCGACCCAGCGCTGGCGGAGGCGCTGGACGAGTGCGACGGCATAGAAGAGCCAGACGAGCATCGTGGCTGCGAGTTTGCCGGGGAGAAGCAACCCGAGGTGCGCGTGCCAGTGGAGTCCGGCGAGCACGATGGCCGCGCTCAGCAGGGCGAGGCCCACGGCGAGCAGGCGGAGGTTGATGTGGTCGAGTTCGACGATGGAGGGCAGGAGCGCGAAGGAGCCATCGAGGCGTTTGCGGCGCAGGTCGCGGTGGCGCAACAGGTACATCAGCGACGTGAGGCAGAGCAGGGCGAAGACGCCGTAGCTGAAGAGTGCGAGCGAGGCGTGGAGCGCGACGACCGGGTCGGTGCCGAAAGGCCGCAGGCGCTCCGCGGTATCCCAGGCTGGCACGATCAACGATCCCAGCCCCAGCAGCATGGCCATGCCGGCACTGAAAAAGCCGAAGAGGCTGGTGCGGAACACCGGGCCGACGAAGAGGTAGAGCAGGCTGCTCGACCAGGCGACGAACTGGAGGACCTCGAAGGTGTTGCCGATCGGGCAGGAATGGGTGGCCTGACCTCTGAGCAGTAGGCCGAGCGTCTGGGCCGACCAGCCCAGCACCATTAGCCCGTAGCTGCCGATGCGGGAGTGCCGCCGGCGGAGCAGCAGCGACAGGCCGCCGTAGAGAACACCGGCGGTGTAGAAGCCGGTGCCGAGGGCGAGCGCCATGCGGGCATCGAGGAGAGTCGGATCCATCGGCCACGCAGCGTGGCGTCGGGGCCGCGGTTCGCAAGAGCGCGGCTTGGGGGCCGGCGCTGTTTGGAATCGTGCCGGCTTGGGCTCAATCCGGGGTTGAAAGAACCGATGAGCCTGTTGTTCCAGAAAGCCCCCACCGCTCCGGAACACAGGCTTCCATGAAACTGATACTTCAGACAGGCGGTGCGGCGATGGTCTCCGGAAAACTGGGCGCTGTGCGCGCGATGGAGTTCACCATGGAGGCGACGACAGCTTTGGGTTCGTAAGTGTCTGTGTAGTTTCGGGGTATCCGGGGCGCGGCCAGGGGGCCGCGCCCTTCTGCTTTCGGAGTCGGTAACACCTTCGTGATCGCTAGTCGCACAGTTCCGGGCGATTCCGGGTGTTGCGGGCCTGCGATGCGCTCAGTCGGCGCGGAGGGCGACCATGGGATCGACCTGTGTGGCGCGCCGCGCCGGCAGCCAACAGGATATGGCTGCCACAAGGACCAGTGCGAGTGTCACGACCCCGAACACAACGCCGAAGTCGAGCGTGCGCATGCCGTACACCTGGCTCTGCATGCCGAAGGCCGCCGGCACGCTGGCCACCGCGCCGATGGCGATGCCCATGACGACAAGCAACAAGCCGCCCCGGACGACCTCCCGGAGGATTTGTCCGGAGGGTGCCCCCAGTGCGATACGCACGCCGATCTCTCGGGTGCGCTGGGTGACGGAATAGGCCATAACGCCATAGAGCCCGATGCAGGCCAGAATCAGGGCGATCCCCGCGAAAGTACCGACAAGGGTGAGCATCATGCGGCGGATGCGCAGTTGGGTGGAGCTGTCGATCGCCTGGCTCATCGTGCGCAGGTTGGCGATCGGCTGGTCGGGATCGATGGAACGGATGGCCGCGCGCACGGCGTCGGTCGCCGCGAGGGGAGATCCGTGCGTCCGGATTGCGAAGGTGATCGACCAAGGAAAATCGCGGGTCGGCAGGTAGATCATCGGCGGCGGCGGGGCATCGAGCTGGAAGCGGCTCGTGTTGCCGACGATACCGACGACCTCCCAGTCGAGGTTCTTGAAACGAACGTGACGGCCGAGCGCTTCCTCCTCGCCGAAGAGCTGTCGGCCGAGCGCTTGGTTGATGATCACGACCTTTGCTGCGTCCTCGATGCTGTCCGCCTCGGTGAGGTGGCGCCCGCGGAGCAGCGGCGTGCCGAGAACTTGGAAGTAGTCCCCACCGATTCCGTCGAACCCGGTGTTGATTTCGGCGCGTGGATCGGGGTTTTCGGAGCGGCGGATGGTGTCGCCGTAGAAGCGCTGGTCGTTGAAGGGGGCGGCGGAGATCGTGCCTGCGGCCGCGATGCCCGGTCGGCTGGCGAGTTCATGCAGTGCGGACTGGATGAAGCGCACGCGATGGGCCGGAGTGGGCGAACTGGTTGAGCTGCGACTGATGTCGAAGAGCAGGATATTGTCGCGGTTGAAGCCGGTGTCGCTGCCGAGCGTCGCCATGAAGCTGCGCAGCAGCAGGCCGGCGCAGAAAAGGAGGACGACGGTCAGCCCGGTCTCAGCCACGATGAAGGTGCGCTGGAGACGGTGACGTGCACCGCCGACGGCTCCACGCGAGCTTTCCTTGAGGTCGTGGGTGACATCGGGCCGCGCGATGCGCAGAGCCGGGGCCAGTCCGAAGAGGATGCCCGTGGCGACGGAGAGCAGCAGAGTGAACAGCAGCACCATGGGATCGAGGCCGATGGCGAGCCCGGGAATCAGATTGGCCGCGCTGAAGACGACGAGCGGTCCGATGCCGAACGAGGCGACGAGCAGGCCGACGGCGCCTCCCAGCAATGCGAGCAGGACGCTTTCGACGAGCAGAAGACGGACGATCCTGCCGGCGCTGGCGCCGAGGGCGATGCGGACGGCGATCTCCGTCTGGCGCGTGGCTGCTCGGGCGAGCAGGAGATTGGCGACGTTGGCGCAGGCGATGAGCAGGACAAGGCCGACGGTGGCCATCAGGATCGCGAGATAGGGGCGTGCGCCGCTGGAGCCGGAGGCGTGGAGCGAGTCGACGGTGACGATCCAATCGGACTTGTTGGGCGGGTAGAGCGAGCGCAGTGAGTCGTTCACGGCGTTGAGCTCGGCCTGTGCCTGGGCGAAGGTGGCGCCGGGCTTGAGCCGCCCGACGAAGGAGCAGACGTAGTTGTAGTTGCGGAGTTGCTTCCAACCGGCCGCCTCGATGGCGGCGGGGATCAGGTACTCCACGCCCGGTGCGTTGAGGGCATTCGGGGCGAGGACGCCGATCACGGTGAAGCTGCGGCCGTCGAGGTGCAGGGTCTTGCCGACAATGGCCGGGTCCCCGGAGAGGCGCCGCTGCCACATCTCATGGGAGAGGATGATGACCTGGTTGTCGCCTCCCGGTGCATCGTCCGCCGGCGAGAAGCCCCGCCCCAGCGCCGTGCCGATCCGGAATACCTTGAGATAGTCGGCGGAGACTTCGTACCCGGAAAGTTGTGCGGGCTCGGCGATGCCGGAGAGATTCAGCTCGGACTGGTGGATGGCTGCGAGGGATTCGAAGGCGGTCGCGTTGCGTTTCCAGTCGAGGAAGGTGCCGCCGTCGCCTCCGGCATTGGCGCTTGCGAAGGCCTTGGGGGAATGCCCGATCTGGGCGATGCGTCCCGAATCGGAGAACGGAAGCGGGGAGAGCAGAATCGCTTGGACAATGCTGAAAATGGCGGTGTTGGCCCCGATGCCGAGGGCGAGGGTTAGGATGACGACGGCGGCGAAGCCGGGCGCCTTGGAGAGCTGGCGGAGGGCGTAGCGGAGATCCTGGAACATCGGAGGAATTGCGGATTTCGGAATGCGATTGCGGAATGGGCGGCGGACGAATGCCGTTGGGCCGGCAGCGCTTTCCTACTCGGCGCGGAGGGCGATCATGGGATCGACGCGCGTGGCGCGGCGGGCGGGCAGCCAGCAGGCGAATACGGAGACCGCGCAGGCCAGCCCCAGTGCGGCGAGCATGGCGGGGATGTTGATGGCGCCGATTCCGAAGAGCAGCGAGCGGAGCGCGGAGGCGATGGCGAACGCGCCGGCGATGCCGATGGCGGAGCCGAGCAGCGCCCAGCGCAGGCCTTGGGCGACGACGATGGTGCGGATGTCGCGGCGGCTGGCGCCGAGGGCGAGGCGGATGCCGATCTCGCGGGTGCGTTCGCGGGTGAGGTAGCTGAGCGTGCCGTACAGGCCGATGGCGACGAGCAGGAGGGCCAGGCCCATGAAGATGTTCACATACCAGACGATGGGGCGGAAGCCGGAGGTGGCGTCGTAGATGAGCCGCTTGAGCGTGCGGGCGCGGGCCAGGGGGAGGTCGGGGTCGATGGCTGTCACCGCGTTTTGGAGGGACTCGGACAGTTGCTCGGCCGGTTGTTGCGAGCGGACGATCAGGAAGACTTCCTTGTTCCAGGCGCGTTCGGTGCCCCAGTAGATCTCGGGTTGCGGATCGCCCGTGGCACCCCATTGGCGCACATCCTCGACGACGCCGACGACGGTGGCCGTCCAGGCGGGCGTCGCCGAGTTTTGGCGGATGAGCTGCCCGAGGGGATCTTTTCCCGGCCAGTATTTCTCGGCGAGGGTGCGGTTGATCACGACGCCGAGATGCTGGCCGCCGGTATCGCCCGATTGGAGTGTTCGGCCGCGCAGGAGTTTGATCCCGGTGGCGGAGAAGTAGTCGGGGGTGATGCTGGATGCTTCGACGAGGGGGCGTTTTTGAGTCGGGTCGGCGACTTCGTCGTTGGCGAGGATGGTCGTATTGCTGCCGCCTTCCAGGGGGAGTTTGGAGGTGGTGGCTGCGGCAACGACACCGGGGAGCGCGCGTGCGGCCTCGACGAGCTGGTCGCAGAACCGGGCGCGGGCTTTGGTGTCGGCGTAACGGTCGCCCTGGAGGTTGAGGGATGCCGAGAGGACAAATTCGGAGGACAGGGGCTTGTTGACCTCGGCCATGTTGCGGTAGCTGGTGGAGAGCAGCACGGCGACGTTGACGAGCAGGAAGGTGATGACGATCTGGGCGACAACCAAGGCGCGCAGGGACCGGTGGCGCGCCTGCGAGCCGGTGGCGGTGCGGGTGCCGGAGCGGATGAGGTCGGCGATGTTGGTGCGGGTGCTGGCGAGGGCGGTGGGGATGCCTGCGATCAGGGTGGTGAGCAGCGACAGCGCCGCGATGAAAAGGAACTCGCCGGAGCCGAGCGCGATCGCGGCCTTGCGTGCCTCAGAAGCGGGGGCGGTGGCGGCGACCAGCCCGATCGAGAGGTCGGCCACGAGGATGGCGAGCAGCGCGGCGCCCGCTGCGAGCAGGAAACTTTCCCCGAGGACCAGCCGGACGATGTCGCGGCGGGTGGCTCCGATGGCGGTGCGCAGGCCGAGTTCGGACTGCCGGAGGGCGCCGCGCGCCAACAGCATGCTGGCGACGTTGGCGCAGGCGATGAGTTGAAGGAGCAATACGGCGCCGAAGACCATCCAGGTGCCCAGTCTCATGGGACCGGCCATCTCCTCATGCAGCGAGTTCACGAGGAAGTTCTTCCCTGTGTTCGTGTCGGGGTAGGCGGCGGTGAGGCGGTTGCCGATGGCTTTGATCTCGGCATCGGCGGCACCGACGGTGACACCGGGTTTCAGGCGGGCGAGCGCGCAGAGCCAGTGGCTGCCGCGGTCGCCGTCGCCACGGCGCATCTGAAGTGGCGTCCAGAGCTGGCACGTGACTCCGCGCATCCAGGGCGCGGCAAACTCGAAGGAGGCTGGCATGATGCCCACGACCGTGACGGAGCGGCCGTTGAGCCGGATGGTGCGGCCGACAAGGTCGGGATCGCTGGCAAAGGTGTTGCGCCAGATCGAGTGCGCGAGGACGGCGACGGGCAGCGCGCCGGGGGCTTCGTCGTCGGCTTCGATCAGGCGACCGTGGAGGGGCTGCACGCCCATCGCGTGCAGGACGCCGGACGAGCAGGAGACGGCGGGGACGTTTTGGGGTCTATCGCCTCCGCCGATGTTGGCGCGCGCGGGCATGTAGATGCCGAAATCGGAGAACGAGGTGGTCTGGTCGCGGATGTCGAAGTAATCGGGCGTGGAGAGGGGCCAGCGCGGGCCGGACCACACGTGGACGAGGCGGTCGGCCTCGTGGTAGGGGAGCGGATCGAGGACGAGTGCGCGCAGCGCGGCGAAGAGCGCGGTGGAGGCGCCGATGCCCAAGGCGAGTGTGCCCATCGCGATGAGCGTGAAGCCGGGTGATTTGCGGAGCTGGCGGAAGGCGTAGCGGAGATCCGAGAACATTGGGAGGATTTGCGGATTTCTGAATGGAAGGGGAGACGGATGAACCGGAGATTTCAGATCTGAGATATGAGAGCGACGCGGGGCGCGGAGCCGGAAATCCAGAAATCGAAAATGCCGTCAGTCGGCGCGGAGGGCGATGAGGGGATCGGTGCGGGCAGCGCGGTGTGCGGGGATGAAGCTTGCGGCGAGGGTGGCCAGACCGAGGACGGCGAGGATGGCGGCGCCCAGCCAGAGCCCGGGGAACGGCATCGAGGGCATGGTGTTGCCGAGGAGGCGTTGCACGGCGACGTAGCCGGGGAGGCCGAAGGCCATGCCGAGGCCGAAGAGCACGACGCTCTGGCGGAGAATCATGGAGACGATGGCGCGGTAGTCGGCACCGAGGGCGATGCGCACGCCAATGTCGCGGGTGCGCTGGGCGGTGAGGTGGGCGATCACGCCGTAGAGCCCGACGATGGCGATGAGCAGGCCCATGCCCGCGAAGACTCCGAGGTTGGCGATGATGAGGTTGATGTTGTCCATGTTGCGGGCGATCGACTCGCGAACGGAGCCTCCGCCGGCCACCGGCAGGTCGGGGTCGAGGGCGGCGACGGTGCGGCGGACCGGTTCGGCGAGGGATTCGGGCGGGACGGACGTGCGCAGGATGATGGACTGGTAACGGGGCGGGACCTTGATGAGGGGGCGATAGACCTGGAGGCGAGTCGCCGGCGCGCCGAGGTTGGCGGCCATCTGGACATCGCCGACGACGGCGACGACCTCGGCGAGTTCGTCGCGTTCCTTCATGCGAAGACGTTTGCCGACGGCGTCCTGGCCGGGCCAGAAACGGCGGGCGAGAGTCTCGTTCACGACGACCATGGGACGTGCGTCGGCACGGATGTCGGAGGGGAAAACGGTGCCGGCGCGGACGGGGATACCCATCGCGGCGAAGAAGTCGGAGGATACTGGAATGTAGGTGACGAGCGGCTCCTTGCCCGGGGCGAAGGTCTGGCCCTCGGGTGTGGCGTTGTCGCTGCCGTAATAGTTGTAGAGGGGGACGTTCGAGGCGATGGAGGCGTGGGTGACTCCGGGGAGTGCGGCGAGGCGCTCGAGGAGACCTCGCTGGAAGGTGCGGAGTTTCTCGTCCTCGCCGTAGCGGTTCCACGGGGTGACGAGGAAGCCGGAGTAGAGACCGTCGGGGTTCCAGCCGAGGTCGCGGGCGACGAAGGTCCGGGCGCCGAGGGCGAAGGCGCCGGCAACACCGACGAGGATGAGGGTGAAGGCGAGCTCGGCGGCGACGAGGGTGTACTTGAGGCGGTGGTGAGCGCGTCCGGAGGTGGTGCCGCGGGCGCCGTCCTTGAGGCTGTCGGCTGCGGAGGTGCGCGAGGCGAGCCAGGCGGGGGCGAGGCCGAAGGCCAGTGCGCTGACGAGTGCGCTGACGGCGGCGAAGGCGAGGACGCGTGCGTCGAGCGGGATCGCGAAGCCGGCTTCGCCGTTGATCTGGAGGTTGCGTCCGAGAAGCGAAGCGCCCCAGGCGGCGACGAGGATGCCGACGATGCCGGCGGCGACGGCGAGCACGAAGCTCTCGGCCAGGAGCGGGCGCATGAGCTGGGAGCGGCTGGCGCCGAGGGCGGAGCGGATGGCGAACTCGCGGCTGCGGCCCAGGGAGCGGGCGAGGAGAAGGTTGGCGAGGTTGGCGCAGGCGATGACCAGCACCATCGTAGAGAGGATCGGCATCATCCAGAGGATCATGCGGCTGATCGAGTCCATGTTGGAGTCGTGCAGGGAGGCGGCGCGGAGGCTGTCGGTACCGAGCTCCTTCGGGTGGTCTTGCGCGAGGCGGGCGCCGATGGTGCGAAGCTCGCTGTGGGCTTGTTCCAGCGACACGCCGGGCTTGAGGCGGCCGACGATGCTCATCCATGCGTTGGTGCGGTCGTTGGGGAACGTGCCCTGCTGGGTGAGGGGGCGGACGATGTCGCACGGGCCCCAGACAAGAGGGGCTTCAAAGGAGGCCGGGAGGATGCCGATGACAGTGGCGCTTTCGCCGTTGATGCGGAGGGTGCGGCCGACGACCTGCGGGTCGGAGGCGAAGCGGCGGGTCCACATCCGGTGGGTGAGGACGACGACGGCGCTGTTGCCGGGCTGGTCCTCGTCGGGGGCGAAGAGGCGGCCGTGGGCGGGAGCGACGCCGAGGAGGTTGAAGAAGTTGGCGCTGAAATTGACGGCGTTGACTTGGACGGCGGGCTGGTCGGGTTCGGCGAGCGAGGGTGAGTCGTAGGAGAATAGTCCCACGACGGAGAAGGAGGTGAGGGCGGCGCGGATATCGATGGCGTTGCCGGGGGCGATGGAGCTGTTCTGTGACTGGGGCGTGGTGCGGAAGACGCGGACGAGGCGGGAGCTGTCCGGGTACGGGAGAGAGCGGAAGAGCAGGACGTTGGTGAGGCTGAAGGCGGCGGTGCTCAGGCCGATCCCCAGCGCGAGCGTGAGCACGGCGATGGCGGTGAAGCCGGGGGTCTTGGCAAGGGTGCGGAGGGCGAGGCGGAGGTCGGTGAGCATGGGAAAGGCAAAATTCGGAGTGCTGTGTGCGAAAGAGGCGGAGGCGCGGCGTAGGATGAAACGCACTCGCTGTGCCAGCTTGCCGGGCTTGATGTAACATGCAGACAAAGAACCGGATGGGATATTCTAGCCTCGGCGGATATTCGCGAGTGCCCTCGGGTGTGGGAAAGCGGGGTCCCGCAATTGGGACAGCCGCGGCCGTCTGTGGCGCCGTACTGGAGTGGCAAGCCTCGAAGGCGTGCGTATCGGGGCGACTGGGCCTGTTCCGCGTGTACAGGCTGTGTTCTGTCACTGGATGGCCGATTGCGCGGAACAGAGTCCGGTGTCCAGTTGCTGGAGTGTCTGTTCCGTAAGGGAATATGGTGCCGCGCTCTTTACGGTACGAGGACTATGTGGATAGTGTGGCATGCGAAAACTTGGGCTGAAGGTGAAGTTGGTCGTTGGAGCGCTGGCGCTCTCGATTATCCCCCTGCTGATCGTGGCGTTGCTGATTCCGTCCCGGGTTGAGACTGCGTTCCTGGATGCAGGTCGGCAGCAGCTCCAGCAGATGGCGCAGAGCATCGCCAACTCGGTCGAGTTGCTGTTGAGCCGCCATGTCGAGCTGGCCCGTGGCCTGTCGGCGACGGAGCAGCTCAACGCCGTGGTGGGTGCGCGCAACGCCGGGCAGCTTGCTTCTGATTCTTTGGACGCCGCCAACCGGCAGATCGGCTCGATGATCAAGGGACTTGGTGACCACTATCAGGGAGTCTGGCTGAGCGATGCGCAGGGCATCATCTTTTCCGGATGTCTGAAAAACGGAGACACTGCGGCCTATGCCAATCTCGACATCCGCGATCGTGCCTACCTCAAGAAGGCACGGGAGACGCGCAAACCGGTGATCAGCGAGCCGATGCGCTCGAAGATCGGCAACGTGCCGATCGTGGTCATCTGCATCCCGCTGGCGGAGGCGAACGGGATGCCGTCGGGATATCTCGGCATGTCGCTGGAGATCGACTATCTCATCCAGACCGTGGCCAGGCAGAAGGTCGGAGAGGCCGGCTACGCGTTCGTGATCGACGGGACCGGCCTGATGGTCGCACACCCCGATCCGGAGCGAGTGCTCAAACTGAACTTCGCGCAGGTGGCAGGCGCCGAGCATGTCGCCAAGCGGATGCTCGCCGGGGAGACCGGCGTGGAGCGCTATGTGAACAGCAAGGGCGTCGCCCGCGTGGCGGCTTTCGCCCCGGTGCCCATCGCGGGCTGGAGCACGACGGCCGGCGTGGATGAGGTCGAGTTTCTTGCGCCAAGCCGCGGCGTGCGCTGGCTGGTACTGGCGCTCACGGCGCTGTGTCTGGTCGTCGCGAGCCTGGCGGTCTTCTTCTTCGCGCATCGGCTGGCGACTCCGTTGCGGCATGCGGCCATGGTGTTGGAGGATGCTTCCTCGACTATGACCAGCAACGCTGGCGAGATCGCCCAAGGGGCTCAGGATCTGGCCGAGGCCACCTCGCGGCAGGCCGCCGGCATTGAGGAGACCGCGGCTTCGGTCACGGAGCTTTCCGCCTCGACCCAATCCAACGCCAATGAGGCGCAGGAGGCAGCGAAGGTGGCGCTCTCGGCCGGGGCGCGAGTCGTCGCGGCAAGCAACCAGATGAAGGAGTTGGCCGAGGCCGTGCAGGCTGTGGCCGAAGCGAGCGCGCAAACTGGCAAAGTCATCAAGAACATCGACGAGATCGCGTTCCAGACGAACATCCTCGCGCTCAACGCGGCGGTCGAAGCCGCGCGAGCGGGCGAGTCGGGTGCGGGGTTCGCGGTTGTGGCCGACGAGGTGCGCAACCTGGCAGGTCGCGCCGCGGCTGCGGCGAAGGACTCTGCGGCCACCTTGGACAAGGCCGGTGAACTGGTGGTTCGCAGCCGCGATCTGGCGATCCGCACCAACGAGGAGTTTGGTCAAGTGCAGGTGGATGCCCAGAAGATCGAGAAACTGGTGAGCGGTATCGCCGGTGCTTGCCGCGAGCAGGCGACCGCGCTCGAGCAGGTCAGCCGAGCCCTTTCGGATATAGAGCACGGCGTGCAGGCCGGGGCGGCCACGGCAGAGGAATCCTCCGGCGCCTCGGTGGAGATGCGTTCGCAGGCGGTCCGCGTACACAGCGAGATGCTGGTCCTCAAGGCGATCGTGCTCGGTGCGAAAGACGCAGACCCGGCCGCGGTGGCGAACGCCGCCGCGGCCGAGCCAGCGCTTCCCGCTGCTGCGGCGAGGCCAACTGCCCCGGCACCACGAGGTGACGGAGCCCGCAGCACGTAGAAGAGGATGAATGCGGGCCGAAACGCTTCGGCCCTCGGGAAGGCTGCTTAGCGCTTCCGGATCTCGATGCCGCCGTTGACGGTCTTGAGGCGGATGCGCGCAGTGCCGTCGCCGATGGCGCCTTCGAGCTCGCGGCCTACCCATTTCTTGGTGACGACGGCGAGGCCGAAGTCGTTCTCGATGGAACCGTTGAGTGTGCCGGCGGAGATCTCGGCCCCGGCGGTGGCCGGGAGCCGGAGGCGGATGGAGCCGTTGACGGTGTCGAGGACGATGTCCTGTTTTTCGGAGACGGCGTCGAACTCGGCGAGGATGCCGTCGTTGACGGTGGAGAGCTCGACCTCGTGGGAGAGCCCGCGGGCCTCGATGCGGCCATTGACCGTCTTGGCGGCGACGCGGCCGTGGGCGTTGGCGATGGAGATGGAACCGTTGACGGTCTCGATGCGGCGGAGGGTAGCGGTGTGCGGGACGGTGAGGGTGTAGCGGACCTCGCCGGTGTTGGTGAATTTCTTCAGCCAGGAGCCGTCCTTGTCGAGGTAGACGGTCTTCACGGCGAAGCGTTTCTCCGCGGAGTCGACGACGACATCGAGCGCCTTCAGGTCGGCCTCGGTGCGTGCGGTCTTCACGGCGACGAGGTGGACCTCGGGCTTGTCCCAAGTCTCGATCGCGATGGGGCCGTTGACGTTCTCTACAACGAGCTCGCCTGCGGCGGCGAGGGGGCGCGTCTCGTCCACGGTTGCCGTGACCTCCGCCTTGGCGAGAAACGGGAGGATCGGGAAGAGGAAGAGTCCGAAGAATAGAGGGCGCATGGGAACAGTTGGCCGTCGAGCCGGAGCTGAGGATGTGACTACGACACGATCATGCGGCAGTGGTGCCGCGGATCGGCGGGCAAATTGAACTGCCGGTCGCGTTGGACGAGCCGAGGCTGTCCAGCGCGGCCGGCAGGTGTGAACAGGGGCGGTTGCCCCAAGGGGATGTGCGGAAAGAGCGGGCGTCGCCCATGTGGGGCGGCGCGAAGAGGGTCAGCCCTCGGTGTGCTCCTCGACGATGCTGCCGTCGAAGAGGTGCACGGTGCGGTCGGCGCTGCGGGCGAAGCGGTTGTCGTGGGTGACCATCACGATGGTGGAGCCGGCGCGGTGGAGGTCGCGGAGGAGCTCCATGACGGCGTCGCCGTT
>Ga0116170_10001056_pt1 | contig 28567 bp, 25 predicted proteins | sample AD_JPNHW1_MetaG_FD_89797 | JGI IMG/M metagenome (GOLD analysis project Ga0116170, IMG submission 89797) | Active sludge microbial communities of municipal wastewater-treating anaerobic digesters from Japan - AD_JPNHW1_MetaG | ecosystem: Engineered > Bioreactor > Anaerobic > Digestate | place... | reverse complement strand
GAACCGGCGGTAATTCTTCTTGTCCGGCTTCCCGCTGCGGAACTGCACCATCGATCCGACCATTGAGGTTCCCGAGAGGTGGGAGATATCGAAGCACTCGATGACGGCGGGAAGGTGCGGGAGGGAGAGGGAATCCATAAGATCGCCGGTCTTCAAGTCGCCGGAGAGGAAGACATGGTCGATATTTGCGAGCACGAGATCGATAAGTCTCCTTTTATCGCCGGCTTTCGGGACCGTGACCGCAACCGATCTCCCCCGGCGTTCCGCGAAGTACGCTTCGATTGCCTCCCCGGCAAGTTCCGGGAGGATGATGCCGGACGGCGGGACCCGGTCCGCGTAGAACTGCACGAGGAACTCTTCGAGGAAGTCCTCCCCCGCCTCGAACGAGAACTCCTGCTTCTGCACAAGCCGGCCCTTCTCGAACGAGAAGACCATGAGATACACCGTGCCCTCCGCCTTCCGGTACGCGATCACGTCCTCGTCAGCCTTGCGCACCTTCTCGACCTGCTGGCGCTCGGAGAGCCGCTCGATGGCCCGGATCTGGTTGCGAAGCGCAAGCGCCCGCTCGAACTCCTGCTGTGCGGACCGCTCCTCCATCTCGGCTCTGAGCGCCCCGGCAAGTTCCGTTCCCTTTCCTTTGAGAAACGTCGCGGCATGCTCCGCGTTGCGCTGGTACTCCTCCGCGCTGATTGCACCGATGCAGGGGGCGCTGCAGCTCTTCAGGTGGTACCGGAGGCAGGCGCGTTTCGGGAGTTTCCGGCACGACCGGAGGCAGAAGATCCGTTTCACCACCTTGAGCACCGCGTCGCGCTCCGCAGCGGAGACGAACGGCCCGAAGTACTGCGCACCGTCCGTTGTCCTCCGCGCAATCCCGATCCGGGGGAACTCTTCCTTCGTCATCTCGATGAACGCGTACCGCTTCGCGTCTTTTAAGTCGATGTTGTACTTCGGCATGTGCCGTTTGATCAGGTTGTTTTCGAGGAGGAGCGCCTCCGCCTCGGTCGTCGTGACCATGAAATCGATGGAGGCGATCCGCTCGATCAGGCGCGAAGTCTTGGCATCGTGATCGGTCTTTGTGAAGTAGCTCGCGACCCGTTTTCTGAGATCCTTTGCCTTCCCCACGTACAGGATCGTCCCGTCGCTATCGGAATAGAGGTAGCAGCCGGGCGTGTGAGGAAGCGACGTGTAATCGGGCATGGGCGGACTTTTCGCAATGGAATTTCTGGTATGTACAGGTATATTCCGGACTCCGGCCACATAAGCGATGGGGATCGGGTAACCGGCATGCAGCTCAATTCCGGCCTGACGGATTCCCAACGGTAGTACCGGTGGAGGCAAAAGGTGCCTGTCGATACAACGACGGAGGATACCGGCTGATGGAAAACTACTTGAATCCGGGGAAGAACTCCCTGATGAGGCCGGACAGATGCCAGAAGAGGTCATGGAACTTGTGAACAGGGAGACCGGTGAGATGCGATGCAGGGTGTGCGGGGCCGTCCGTTTTACCCGCAAAAAACCTGAAGATCCCAATCCCCCGGAAGAGTTATGGTGCATTCACGGGTGCCGTATGGAGGATCCGGACTGATCCGCATCTCACCGTTCATTTTTTGAGATCCTGCGGTTTTAGAGAGAAGATCCCGACTAACCCGAAAGACCGTTGCCCCGCACTCCCGGAACACGTACCCTTTGCGCCGGGTACCGGTGACTGTCCCAGTCCGCCGCACCTTCCTGTCCGTCCGCTGTACGGGAAGGAAACCGGGTATTCCTGCGAGTTCCGGCGGGCACAGGAACGTTTCGGATCCAATCCGTCACCTGTATCTGCCTTCACGGACCAATACCGGAACAAGTGAGGTATCGTGACCGAAGTGGAATTCCGTACCATGACCCGCGGGGAAGTGCAGACCGCCATCGATTTTGCCGCAGCCGAGGGCTGGAACCCGGGGCTCGCGGACGCGGAGTGCTTCCGGGCCGCAGACCCGGAAGGATTCTTCTGCGCGGAATCGGGCGGTCGTATTGTCGGCACGGTCTCGGTTGTCAACTACAATGCGGACTTCTCGTTCGCCGGCCTCTTCGTTGTCGCCCCGGAGTTCCGGGAGCAGGGGATCGGCATGCAGCTGTACCGGAACGCGATGGCCCATGCCGGCTCCCGGGTTGTCGGCGGCGACGGGGTGATCGGCATGGTGGAGAAGTACGAGAAGGACGGCGGGCTCTTCCTCCACTACCAGAACGCACGATACGAGGGCACGGGCGGCGGAACTATGCCGGCCGGTTTAACACCGGTATCAGATGTCAGGTTCAGCGATCTGGTCGCGTACGATGCCGCACATTTCCCCGCATCGCGCGAAAACTTTCTCCGGTGCTGGATCAGCCGGCCCGGGCACTACGGCCTTGCACAACGGGACAAATCCGGGAACCTGACCGGGTATGGCGTGCGGAGGGCCTGCGGGACCGGGCACAAGATCGGGCCGCTCTTCGCGCAGGACCGGGCAACTGCGGAGAAAATCCTGGACGGGCTTCTCGCCGGGATCCCAAGCGAGCCGTTCTTCCTCGACATACCTGTCATCAATCCGGCAGCCACGGCACTTGTCAGGGATCGCGGGGTGAGACCGGTCTTCTTTACCGCCCGGCTGTATTCGACAAAGGAACCGGTTGTATTGCCATTTGATGAAATATTCGGGATTACGACGTTTGAGCTGGGATAAAATATCCCAGGGATAACGATTCTTTTTCAAGATTTTTTCCGTTGGGATTTTGATCTGAAGTGGGATCCTGCCCGGTGCGATACCGATCTGATGGCTTCTCGGATCAGGGGCTACTGAAGCAACGACAGATCCTTGTCGGGGGTACTGCGGGCTGTCCGGGTGTTTTTCAGAAAATTTCTGAAAAAATTTTGGCTCCGTAGAAAAACTAACAGAAATTTTAAATTGCGTTGCGATGAGGCCACGGGCGCTCGCCGCCTCATCGGGGCTCGCCCCGTGGAGCATGGCCGTGGAAAGGAATCTATGGGAAATTTTAATCAAGAAGAGGGGGATTACCGGAAGAACCAAAGGTTCCCATTAACCGACCTGCCCGCCGTGCGCCCCGACAAGGCGGCGCACTGGGCGGGGACTATCGTATATTTCGATTTTTTCTTGGTTTGTCTTGTCACATTTTCATTATTCCGGTGCGAACCGGATCGGTTCATGTCCGTTTCAACAGAGTAAAAATTTCTCATGACACGTTTGCCGGAACGAAACTTTTCAAAAACAGCAAATAAAAAAAAGTTCCCGGATTTATCGCCGGTACTTCCCCTTCCGTGCCGGCCGGTATCCCCGGTTCTTCTGCGGACGGTGACCGGATTCCCCGCCGGATGCGTCACCACTCCCGAACTGGATGAGCCGGACAAGCGCGGATGCAATCTCGGAAGACGTATAATCGTCCGCCATGATCCGCTCGACGAGCGCTTCCTCCCGTTCAAGGCCGCCGCCATCGATCGCCTGCTTGATCCGGCCGATAAGCCCGGATGACGGTTCCTCCCCGCCCCCGTACAGTTCGCCTTCGGGGGCTGGAACCGGTACGCGGGCAGTTGCGGTAGCGGGGGTGGCTGAAACGGGTGCGGAAGGAGCCGCGAGCGCCGCGCTGAGATCCCCGGCCGGCCGGACCGGCGCGAACCGCTGGATCGCCCGGAGCCGGTAGATCTCGTCCGGGCCGGTGAAGGTAATCGACCGCCCGGTCTTACCGGCCCTTGCCGTCCGCCCGATCCGGTGGACGTAATATTCTACATCCTGCGGGACGTCGTAATTGATCACGAGGTCGACGTTCTGCACGTCGATCCCGCGGGCGGCGACATCGGATGCGACCAGCAGATCGACCGTCCCGTTCCGGAACCCGGTCATCACCCGGTCGCGCCGGCTCTGCTTGAGATCGCCGTGGAGCCCTTCCGCACGGATCCCCCGGGCACGCAGGCGCTTTGTCACCTGATCGACCCGGCGCTTGGTGTTGCAGAAGATGAGCGTGAGTTTCGGGTCGTACCGGTCCAGCACCCGGCAGAGGACATCCAGCTTGTCCCGCGAGTGCACTTCGAGGTAGAGCTGCTCGACCTGCGGGACGGTCAGGTCTTTCCGGGAGATCTTGATGAATTCGGGGTCCTTCTGGAACCGCTTCGAAATGGCGAGGATCGGACCCGGCATCGTTGCAGAGAAGAGCACGGTCTGCCGGTTCTCCGGGGTCTTTGCAAGGATTGTCCCGATATCCGGGAGAAATCCCATGTCCAGCATCTGGTCCGCCTCGTCGAGCACGACAAAGGATACGGAGGAGAGGTTGAGCGTGCCGCGGCGCATGTGGTCGAGCAGCCGGCCCGGTGTCCCGACAACGATCATGACGCCGGAGGAGAGGGAGCGCAGCTGCCGCTCGATCGGCTGGCCGCCGTAGACCGGGAGCACGGAAACACCGGTGAAATACCGTGCGAGCCGTGCGACCTCTTCCGCTGTCTGGATGGCGAGCTCGCGGGTCGGCGAGAGGATGAGAACCTGGGTATGCCGGTTCTTCTTGTCAAGCCGTTCAATTGCCGGGATGGCAAACGCCGCCGTCTTGCCGGTCCCGGTCTGGGCCTGGCCGGTGATGTCCCTGCCGGCAAGGATCGCGGGGATCGCGGCGAGCTGGATGGGCGTTGGCTCCTCGTAGCCCATGTCCCTGATGCCCCGGAGCATCCGTGGGGATAACTGAAACTGTTCGAAAGAGGAAGACTCCATTGCATCAGTATGGGTCATGAGGTATCATTATATGATGCACCGGTATAAGCCGTGCGGTGGCCGCCGGTGGGGATCCAGGACCCGGGGCATGCAGGGCATTTCCGGTTCTGCTGCGCTTTAGCGGGCAGGGGGGATTGTTCCGGGAATTTATTAAAAAACGACACCCGGCTGACGGAGTTTTTCGGAATAATTGCGCTGCGCGGTTGTCCTGCAAAGACTTAAACGACCGCAAACGATTAAGATGTTCTACGTCAAATAAAATACGGGCGATTTATTCCGGAAAACAAAATGAACGTTTCAGATAAGACCCGTGGCACCCGTCCGTTATGCCATGGTCTGTTTTTCGTACCGTTGAAAGAAAAAGGAAATTTAAAATATCGTCCGCGGGTATCGCCGGAACGCCCGGTGCACCCGGTGGAACAGTATCAGGGATTATCATGAAACCAGTAACCCAGACCAGGCTGGAGGTATCCGACCCGGTCCAGATCCAGATCCTGCAGGAAGTTGTAAAAACCCCCAACTGCACGATATCCCAGGTCGTTGTCCGGCTGATCGAGAGCCATTCCGAGAGCATCATCCGCTCCGGTATCCGCCACCTCCTGGACAGACGCCTCCTCGACGGGGGAAAGTCCACGGACGGGATCCGGCTCCGGATCACGAGCAACGGGCGTGTCGCCCTTGACCGGGGTCTTGCCGGAACAATCCAATAAATCCCGTCGCTTTTTTAAAGAACACACCGGGGATCCGGTGCCGGGTGGCACAGGGCGGGCGGCGGCGCAGCGAACGTTTCCAAAAAAATCCGCTGTTTCGCGTCGCAATCCCGGAATGTCATCGTTTCATCGTGAGCGACACCAGCCGGAAACGGCGATGGAACGGCGATCGTAATCCACGATAGAATAACCAGCGGATTCCTGCCGGGGATACGCTCTGGCGGCTGCGGGAAGTGCGGGGCGGACTATTCACGGGTAGAAAATGTACCCATGTACACAAAATGGCAGAGCAGGGAACGCGCAAATATCCTGCGGGAAAGAAACGTTCAAGAAATAAACTGAAAAGCGAATTGGATGAAAAAAAATTCAGAACCGGGGCTTCCGGTGCTTCGGAAGGCAGTCCTGACAGTACACCGGTCTTCCCTCGGTAGGTTTGAACGGGACTTCGCATTCTTTTCCACAGTCTGAACAGACGACTTTCGTCATTTCACGGGGACCGCCGAAGTTTCTCGGGCCGCGGTTGCCACCAAAATTACCTGATCCGTACATAATATTTCTCAAACAGTCTTATTGAAAAACTGTAATTATAATGGATCATCAGGGTATAAGAACATCTGTATCGGGGAGGGTGTATCGGGGATGGCGTGTCAGGGATTATGTGGCGTCTGACGCCCGTCGGGATCCGTGGAAGCGGATACGGGCGCAACCGACCGGAAAAATACCCGTGGACATCGTGAACGGACTGTGACGCGGTATGAATGCAGGAACGATAAACGAACAAAAAAGTTACAGGTAATTATTCTTCCGGAGCCAGTCAACCTGCGGGGGAAGGTACCGATGGAGGATGTCGCACTTCTCATCCTGGAAACTCCACGGGACGATGATTAGGATATCGCCTTCCCGGATCCATGCCCGCTTCTTGATCTTGCCCTTGATCCTGCCCATCCGTTCAACGCCGTCGGCACAGCGGACCTTGATATGGTTTGCCCCCATCATCAGCTGGGCGCAGCCGAACTGCTCCCGGTTCTTCTTCTTCGGCAGCCGGACGCGGATTACCGGTGTGCCGTCCGGATTGAATTCTCCCGGCCCGGTTGTTCCGGTGGGAGTTCCGTTCGCATTGGTGGTATTCGTATCTCTAATGCCAACATCTCCGTTGACATATAAAGGGTGCCGGGCATGATGAATGTGATGGTAACAACAGGCCTGAAAAATGACCGGACATCCCTTCCGGCACCGTTTCCCATTGTGGTTGCCAATCGCTGTGTTTTGCCATTGTTGTGTCTGTTGTTGCTGATCCGGAAAGTTCCGCAAATGTACTTTCGCAAGGTACGTTCTGTTCCGCAATTTTCATGTTCCCGAACCGGGCTATTGCCATGCAATACCTGAACAGGAACCTGATCCTGCTACTGCATACATCACTGCGCTGCAAATTTTTTTATTTTTACAGGATAAGGGATGACCGATCAGGGCAGAACAGCACCCTGACCGGGGGGAAATCTATGGAATGGAAGTACATGAAGGGAATCTCCATCGAAGCCCAGTACCTCTACCGGAAAGGGATGGAGATGGAAGAAAAGGGAAACCTTGCTGCCGCGCTCGCGTATTTCCGGCAGGCTGTCCTTCTCGCCCCGTCCTATGCACGTGCGATCTTCGAGATGGGCAACTGCCTGGCCGGCCTGGGGCGGTCCGACGAGGCGCAGGCAAAATACGTGAAAGCCGGGAAGATTGACCCGGTTTTTACTGCTCCGCCTGTTGCCGCTGGCATGCAGCGGGGATCAGGCCCGGTGCAGCAGGGGCTGTAGGAACCGGCCGGTGTAACTTTTCTTTATTGCCGCAACCTCTTCGGGAGTTCCCGTTGCAACGATCTCGCCGCCTGCATCCCCGCCGTCGGGCCCGATATCGATGATATGGTCTGCCGATTTTACGACATCGAGGTTGTGCTCGATCACGACAACGGTGTTCCCTTTTGCGACAAGGTCGTCAAGGACCCGGATGAGTTTTTTCACATCGTCGAAATGGAGGCCGGTTGTCGGTTCGTCAAGGAGGTAGAGCGTCTTTCCCGTCGCACGCCGGGCAAGTTCGCGGGTCAGCTTGATCCGCTGCGCCTCGCCGCCGGAGAGCGTGGTCGCGCTCTGCCCGAGCCGGATGTAACCGAGCCCGACCCGGGAGAGCATCTCGAGTTTTCCCCGGATTGACGGGATGTTGGCAAAGAGGGCGAGGGCTTCCTCTACGCTCATGTCCAGCACGTCGGCGATCGATTTTCCCTTGTACTTCACTTCGAGCGTCTCGCGGTTGTACCGCTTCCCCTTGCACTCCTCGCAGTCGATATACACGTCAGGTAAGAAATTCATCTCGATCCGGATCAGCCCGTCGCCCTGGCACGCCTCGCACCGCCCGCCCCGCAGGTTGAACGAGAACCGGCCGGGCGTGTAGCCCCGGAGTTTTGCCTCCTTTGTCTCCGCGAAGATCTTCCGGATGTCGTCGAAGACCTTGGTGTAGGTCGCCGGGTTCGAGCGGGGCGTCCGCCCGATCGGGCTCTGGTCGATCACGATCACCTTGTCGATCAGCGACCCGTACTCGATTGCATCGTGGGCGCCGGCCGGTTCCCGGGACTCGTGCAGCTCCCGCATCATGCCCCGGTACAGGGTGTCGTACACGAGCGTGGACTTGCCGGACCCGGAGACGCCGGTGACGACGGTCAAGAGCCCGAGCGGGAACTTTACGTCGATGTTCTTCAAATTGTTCTCCCGGCAGCCTTTTACCGTCAGGTACTTCTCCGGTTTTCGCCGTTCGTCCGGCACCGGGATGGATTTTTTACCTGAGAGGTACTGGCCGGTGAGCGATCGCTTCGATTTCTCGATCTGTTTCGGGGTTCCCTCTGCCACCACCTCGCCGCCATGCAGGCCGGCGCCGGGCCCCATGTCGATGACATGGTCGGCGTGCCGGATCATCTCCTCGTCGTGCTCGACCACGATCAGGGTGTTGCCGATGTCCCGGAGCGTAACAAGCGTCCCGATCAGCTTCCGGTTGTCCCGCTGGTGGAGCCCGATTGACGGCTCGTCCAGCACGTACAGGACGCCCATCAGGTTCGAGCCGATCTGGGTTGCAAGCCGGATCCGCTGCGCCTCGCCGCCGGAGAGCGTCCCGGATGCACGGGAGAGCGTGAGGTACGTAAGCCCGACCTTTTCGAGGAAGTCGAGCCGTGCCCGGATCTCCTTGATCACCTGCCGGGCGATCTCCTGGTCCTTCTCCGAGAGCGGGAGGGTTGCAAAGAACTTCGAGCACTCACCTATCGGCATGTCGGTTACATCGACAATGGACTTCCCGTTGATCCGGACCGCGAGCACCTTGTCCTTGAGCCGCTTTCCCCCGCAGGTTGGGCAGGGGGAGACCCGCATGTAGCTCTCCAGATCGCGCTTGCGCCATTCCGACTGGGTCTGGGCATAGAGCCGGGCGGTCTGGGGGAGGAGCCCTTCCCACTCGCCGGTGTGCGACCAGTGGGCGTCCCCGTTCCGCGTGCTCATCGAGAACTTCATCCGGTCGGAGGAGCCGTACATAAGTCCGTTGTACTGATCCTCCGTCAGATCCCTGATTGGGGTGAGCGCGTCAAACCCGAAATGCCGGGCAACTGTCGCGAGATACTGGCCCCGGAACCCGTCCATCGGGTTCCGGTACGGGGCGATTGCGCCGTCCGCGATGCACCGGTTTGTGTCGGGGATGATGAGATCGGGGTCGAACTCCATCTTCACGCCAAGGCCGTGGCACTCCTCGCAGGCACCGAACGGGCTGTTGAACGAGAACATCCTCGGCTGGAGCTCCTCGAAGACGAGCCCGCAGACCGGGCAGGCCATCAGCGAGGAGTACGTCTCCTCGTTCCCGTGTTCGTCGAGCACGAGCACGAGCCCCTCGGATTTCTTCAGGGAATTCTCGACCGCCTCGGTGAGCCGGGACCGATCCGTCGTCTCCAGCCGGTCGATCACGATCTCGATGTCCTGTTTCTTGTACCGTTCGAGCTTGATCTCCTCATCGGTCCGGAGGATCTCCTTGTTCACCCGGACCCTTGCGTACCCTTCCTTGTTCAGGTCTTTTACGAGCTGCTGGTACGTGCCTTTCTTCTGCCGGACAACCGGGGAGAGTATCGTCACCATGCCCGGGTGGGAGCTTGCGATCCGGTCCGCGATCCGGTCCGGGGACTGGGCCGCAATGGGAAGATTGTGCTCCGGGCAGTACGGCGTCCCGATCCGGGCAAAGAGGAGCCGGAGGTAGTCATAGATCTCGGTCGTCGTTCCGACCGTGGACCGGGGGTTCTTCGAGGTCGTCTTCTGCTCGATCGAGATCGCGGGCGAGAGCCCGTCGATTGCGTCAACGTCCGGCTTGTGCATGAGGCCGAGGAACTGGCGTGCGTACGCCGACAGGGACTCGACGTACCGGCGCTGGCCTTCGGCATAGAGCGTGTCGAAGGCAAGCGTGGACTTGCCGGACCCGGAAACGCCGGTGATGACAACGAGCTTGTCCCGGGGGATCTCAACGTTGATATTTTTCAGGTTGTGCTGGCGTGCGCCGCGGATGGTGATAGAGTTCATCAGGTGTGGCTAAGAGTCGCATCCCAAGACTATTAGTTCTCTGCTGCGGGCAATGTGAAAGTGAACGACTGGTAAAAGAGGGTTTGTCTCCGTGCAGGACACTACTTCTGCGATGGCGCGGTACGATTATCCCCCCAAAAAGGGATATGGTTTTTTGTTAATCGCTGCCGGGAATCCGGCGTATTGCAAAACATATAAACAATCTTTAATATTTTCACTGCCAGAAAAATTATTCTGATACTGTGCCGGAATCCGAAAAATTCTCAGTTCTCTACGTCGATGACGAACCCGGCCTGCTCGAGATCGGGAAGATCTTCCTCGAAGTCTCGAATGATTTTTCTGTCGGTACAACCGAATCGGCAGTTGAGGCGCTTCGGATCCTCGGCTCGGGATCCTTCGATGCCATCGTTGCCGACTACCAGATGCCGGGGATGGACGGCATCGCGTTCTTAAAACAGGTCCGGGCAACCTATGGGGATATCCCCTTCATCCTCTTCACCGGCAGGGGCAGGGAGGACGTCGTCATCGACGCGATCAACAACGGCGCGGACTTTTACCTTCAGAAAGGCGGCGACCCGGAAGCCCAGTTCGCAGAACTCACGCACAAACTCCGGCATGCCATCCAGCGGAAACAGGCGGATCTCGCTCTCAAGAAGAGCGAACGGGACTACCGCAACCTGATCGAGTCCGCGGGCGAAGGGATCTACATCGTCCAGGACTTTCTCCTCCGGATGGTGAACCCTGCGACATCTGCGCTCACCGGCTATACGGAAGGAGAACTCCTTGGCCAGCCGATCATGAAGTTCGTCCACCCGGACGACAGCGCCCTGATCCATGAACGGTTCCGGCGGCGGATTGCCGGGGAGGACATTCCGACCCGCTATAGCTACCGTCTCCTGCAGAAAGACGGGGCGACCCGGTGGGTCGGGCTATACGTTGTCGCCATCGTCTGGAATGGGCGTCCTGCGACCCTCAACTTCATCACAGATATTCACGAGCACAAGCTGGCGGAGGATGCACTGAAAGAGAGCGAGGAGAGGTTCCGCCTCGCGATGGATGCAAGTACTGACGGCATCTGGGACTGGGATATCGCAACCGACCAGGGTTATTTCAGTCCCGGGTACTACCGGATGCTCGGGTATCCTCCCGGAGCATTCCCCTCAACCGGCAACACGTGGGAGGGATTCATCCACCTGGACGACCGGGACTATGTCCTTGCGAAAAACCGGGACTGCATCGAGAACCGGTGCGAGACCTTCGAGATCGAGTACCGGATCAGGGCAGCCGACGGCTCATGGAAATGGATCCTGGGGCGTGGGAAAGCGGTCAGCCGCGATGCTTCCGGAAGGGCGCTCCGGATGATCGGCACCCATGTCGATCTCACCGAACGGAAGAGGACCGAAGAGGAGCTCCGTGAGAGCGAGGAGAAGTACCGTCTCCTCATCGAAAACAGCCACGATATCATCTATACCCTCAGTCCTGATGGGGTATTCCGCTACGTCTCCCCCAGCTGGACCTCGCTTCTCGGGCACCCGGTATCAGACGTGATCGGGAGATCGTTTACGCAATTTGTCCACCCGGACGATATTCCCCGGTGCATGCAATTCTTAAAGAAGACCATCAACGAGGGGTGCCCGCAGCCGTATATCGAATACCGGGTCCGGCACGCTGACGGTTCCTGGCGGTGGAACAGCTCGAAATCAGTTCCCCTGCGTGACGATCACGGGAAGGTTACCGGGTACGAAGGCATCGCAAGCGACATAACCGAACGGAAGGATGCCGAAAACGCACTCCGGGAAAGCGAGGAGAAGTATCGTCATATTTTAGAGAACCTGCAGGATGCCTATTTCCAGACTGATAACGACGGAAAGATTATCCTTGCAAATCCGTCTACCGCCCGCCTGTACGGTTTTGGTTCTGCAGGAGAGATGATCGGGTACCCTGCAGCATCCCTGTACCTGACTCCTCAAAAGCGGATGAATACAATTCAGAAACTGAAAGACGGGGGGATCAGGGATTATACCGGCACCGCCAGGAGAAAAGACGGTTCTTTTGTTCCCGTGTCACTCAACATTCAGTTCAGGACTGATAAGGACGGCAGAATACTGGGGACCGAAGCGATCGTCCGGGACATCACTTCGCGCATGATGATGGAGCATTCGATTAAAGAGGCGAACCGGAAACTCAACCTGTTAAGCAGCATCACCCGCCACGACATCGTCAATCAGGTCTCCATCCTGCGGGGATATGCAAAGATCGCCCTTGCCAGGGAGCAGGATGAGAAGATTAAGGAGTTCCTCTCCCGGATCGATGATGTGGGTACGAAGATCGGGCACCAGATCGCGTTTACAAAAGCGTACCAGGAACTGGGCGTTCATTCCCCCTGCTGGCAGCGGGTTGATTCGATCATGCCGGAGATCGCTCCAAAGGAGATCCGGTTCTCCTGCCCCTGCAGGGAAATCGAGATCTATGCCGATCCGATGCTGGAGAAGGTCTTTTTCAACCTGCTCGACAACTCCCTCCGGCACGGCGGTCACGTGACACAGATTGCGCTCTCCTGCGAGAAGAACGGGAAATGCCTCACGATCCAGTGGGAAGACAACGGGGTTGGCATTCCTGCACAGGAGAAAGAGAAGATCTTTGAGCGGGGATTCGGGAAAAATACAGGATACGGGCTCTTTTTAACAAAGGAGATCCTCGCGATCACCGGGATGACCATCCGGGAGACGGGGGAACCCGGGGCGGGAGCCCGGTTTATCATCGAAGTGCCGGACGGGCACTGGCGGGAAGGTGCCGGCACGGTGCCGGAAGGTTCGTGAAACAGGCGACAGTCGTTTGTGGAAAAAGCTGAAAAAATTAAAAAATTGCCTGAAAAGAGTGCCGCTGAATTTTCCGTTTACAGGCTGTCCCTGTCCTGCTGCTGCTTTTTCCCGGTCCTTCGTTCCTCATACGGGATCTGCACGCTCCTTCCCGGTTCAGGCCCGCCCCGTTCCTCACGGGATTTCTGGAACCGTTCTTCCAGCGGGATATCTGCGCTCATTCCTTTGTTCAGCGTCCGGTCCTCCTCGCGGGAACTCCGGAACCGTTCATCGAGCGGGATCTTTGCACTCTGCCCGTACTGCAGTTCCTCCCGGTCGTCCCCGCTAACCCTCCGGCGGTCTTCGAACGGGATCTCCGCGCTGCGCCCGTGATTTGCGGACGATTGGCGGGCCGCGCCCCCCTGCACGGTATCGGCATCCGGGATGAAATCGATACCGGAATCATCCCGTGCCGCCGGGCGGCGTCCGGCAGAGCGCCCCTCCGGCGGTTGTCGTGCCCCCGCACCCGGCCGGACCGGGGAACGGCCGGTTCCGGCATCTGCCGGTTTTTGGGCATCATCCGACGTTTGACGGACGCCGGTGTACGCGTACCTGCTCTTCTTTGGCACTTCTGTCCCCTGCCGGATCTTTGCCGCCTGCTCCTCGATCTCCGCCGCCTTCTCCCGGTCGCTCTTCTCCGTAAACATCAGGAACTGCAGGAACGCCTCTGCGTCCTGGAAAACCGTGGCATCGATACGGTCGCAGGCGAGCCTTCGCTCCACATCGCCGTACCACCCGCCCGTGCGGATGGTGATCGCCTTTCCCCCGGGTTCAAAGACATAGACCCGTTCGATGGTGCCGTCGCGCCCGTACGCGGTCTCGGCAACCCCGGCCCCCTCGAACGTAAACGTCCTGCCCACCGCGCCGTAATCCCCGCCTTCCCGCATGACGATGCGCCGGCCCCCGTCTTCGTACCGGAACGTCCGGGGCGGCTGCCCGAACGAGAACGTCTCTTCAAGCATCCCGTGCTGGTCGAACACGAACCTTCTCAGGACCTTCCCCGGCTGTGCGGGACTGTTCTCCGTCATTATGTTGGATCCCGGATCGAACCGGTAGAGCCGGCAGGTGACTTTCCGGCTGTCGAGCACCCGGACACCGCTTACGCCGTAATAGTACGTCCTGCCGGCCGAATCCTTCCCGCTCCCGGTAAATTCCCTGATGATCGATTCTGTCACCCGGACTCCCCTCCATACCTGCCTGATTTTTTTACGTTGCTTTGTCCCGGCATAAAAGGTTGCTCCTGCCCGCCATGCGCCGGGTGCACGGGCCGGGTAGCGTCTGGATTCACAACCTTCATTCCCCGGGATCGCAAAAGTAGTACGATACTATGGCTGAAACAGTTCCGGGATCCTCCCCATCGCCCGAACCGGCGCCGGGAACCGTCCCCGCCCGGGAACCGGTATCGCCGGCAGCGGACGCGGGGGCGGAAATACTTCCGCCCGCGGATCCGGGCAAAGTCCTGTACCTTGCGAAGTGGAGCACCCGGTTCTTTGCCTGGCTCATCGATCTCATCCTCGTCATTTTGCTCCTGAATATCGTGATTGGAGCGCTCGCCCGCATCTGGACGATCAGCCACATCTGGGAACTCTCAAATCTCGACCTCTTTGAACTGGGATTCCAGACGCTCGTCTTCTTCCTGTACTGGACCGTCCTGGAAGGGTACAAGGGCCAGTCGATCGGGAAGATGGCAATGAATATCAGGGTTGTCCGGCGTGACGGGAGCAGGCTGAACTACCCCGGGGCGGCAGGTGAGAGCCTCGGCAAGGCATTCCTGCCGTTCCTTGCCCTGGACTGCCTGATCGGGTGGTTTGCCATGCCCGGCAGCAAGCTCCGGCTCTTCAACCGGATCTCCGGAACAATCGTCATCAAGACGGATTACCGGGAACCGGACGGCATCGTGTACGTCAAAGAAAAGGAATAAGAGACGGATCGTTTCCCTTTTTTCTGTCCGGTCCGGCGGTTTTTTGTGCCGATAACGAGTATCCGGAACCGGTGGCCGGACCATGCCGGAGCCGGAGACAACCGAAGAGAAAACCGGAGATAACGCGGGCACCACAGTCCCTGAAAATGATACAGGACTCCCGGGCAGTCCGGGGAATCCGGATCCTGATTCCCCCGCTCAGGAAAACGGAGAGCGTGCCCGCCGGATCGCATATTTCATCGGGCTCCTCTCCGATGACAATGAGGGGACCCGGTGGAGAGCTGCCGAAGCGCTCGGGAGGATCAGCGATCCCGCAGCAGTCGGTCCTCTCATCGACACGCTCTGGGACGACGATGCCCGCGTGCGGCAGAAGGCAGCATGGGCACTCGGCGCAATCGGGGACATGCGGGCGGTTCCCGCCCTCCGGCGCCTGTACCGGATCGAGCGGGAGGAGGCACGCGACATCATCCGGGAGGCGCTCGATGCGATAGTCCAGAGGGCTGCCGGATCCGGCTGACTGGAACACCGTACGATCTCTGCATATCCCGCATCCCGATCGACGCGGACGCACCCGGACGCCCATGGTCCTGTAGGCGGGATTTATCGTTTCGCAAAAGAAGAGGATTCCAAAGACGCGGTGCCTGATGGCCGAGATCGATTCGCTCTACAACAAGAGGAACGGGAAGATCCTCATTGAGATCAGCCTCACCTCGGTCATCCAGATCTTCAACACGCTCGATCCCTCCCCGTTCTTCGAGAAGCAGCTGGATGACGATGCGGAGCGCTACATCGTCGATACTGTCAACGACTTTCCGAAGAAGACCGAATTTGCAATCGTCATCCACCTGCCAAAGGAGTGTTCGGCAAGCGCGGAATGCCGGGTGATCCCCGACGCAATCCACAACCATTTCCGGTACAAGGCGATTGCGGAGGAGCGCCATCTCCGGCAGAAGATGTTGTACGGGCGCTTCACCCTCTTTGTCGCGCTCGTCTTCCTTGCAGTCTCCCTCTTTGTCAGCCAGGCGGTCATGCAGCTCGGGAACGGGCTTTTGTTCTATTTTATCTCCGAGGCGTTCATGATCTCCGGCTGGGTTGCCATGTGGGCGCCGGTAACCCTCTTCCTGTACGAGCTCTACCCGATCCTCCAGACAAAGCACGTGTACGAGAAGATCAGCAGGATGGAGATCGAGATCCTGCCGAAGTGACGGGTCAGAGCCGGTGGATCTTCTTCAGGCTGTGCAGGAGCCCTGCTGTATCCGGGCTTGGCGGGGGAAGGTCAGAGTCCCCGGCCGGTCCGGCATGCCGGAGCCCCCGGAAGATTGCGGCGATGGCAGAGCCGTGCGACGGGCTGTACCCGCCTTCAAGGACAAGGGCGAGCGGGACACCTGCCGCGTCCGCAACAATCCGGGTAAGGACTTCGAAGCCGGGGGGGTGCAGCAGCATCATGCCGAGCGGGTCGTCGGAGAGGGTGTCCTGGCCGGCGGAGACGATCACGACTTCAGGGTCAAAACGCCGGAGCGCCGGGGCGATCAGCTGCGTAAAGACCGGAACGTAATCGGCAAGGGTTGCGCCGGCACCGAGCGGCACGTTGATGGTATAGCCGGTCCCTTCCCCGGTCCCGGTCTCACCGGCGCCACCCGTCCAGGGGAATGCCCCGCCATGGTGCACGGAGCAGAAGAGGACTTTTTCTGTCCCGTAGAACGCATGCTCCGTCCCGTTCCCGTGGTGGTAGTCCCAGTCCACGATCGCGACCCGGTCAACCGACCTGAGCGCAATTGCCGCGGCAACCGCGACGTTGTTGAAGATGCAGAAGCCCATCGCCCGGTTGTGCTCCGCGTGGTGGCCCGGCGGCCGGACAAGGGCAAAACAGTGTCCACCGGCAAGGGATCGCTCCATCGCGCCGATTGCGCACCCGGCTGCCTGCTTTGCAACGGTATAGGACGATGATGTGATGTACGTGTCGGGATCGAGCCAGCCGGTTGTCTGAACCGACATACATCGCTCCCTGATCATCCGGACGTAGGCTGCATCGTGGACGAGCGCAAGGTCATCTTCGGATGCCGGAGCGGCAGTGCTGACCGGGATACCCGGCGGAATACCGGTGATTGCAGTGCGGAGTCGCTCTTCGCACTCGGGATGCCCGGCACAGTCATGGGCGGCGGAGCCGGGCGCCGTCATGACGGAACACGGGAAGCCTGCCCTCATACCATGAACTCATCGCACCGGTATGATAAGAGTAACGGGGCTTTTGGGACAAAAAAGGGGTGTCAGCAGGAAAATTCCGGATGCAGGAGCGTACGGGGCAGCGATCAGGTATGCATCTCATCGATGGAGACGGACCAGAGCTTCTCCCGACAGGCGGGGCAGAACATCTTCTTCTTGCAGTCCAGTTCCGCGAGCGTGTCGGGCTTGAACATGATGCACTCCGGAACAGTGCAGTGGGAAAGCCCGAAGAGGTGGCCGGTCTCGTGGGCGCCTTCCTTGGAGAGCCGGTCGATGAGATCGTCGTCCGAGTGGATCCGCCCGTAAAACCCGTTGCCAAGCCGCGCGGAGGATACCACCGCCACCCCTTCGGTCTCCCGGGCAAGGCCGAAGACAAAACTGTGGCGGGGGATGAAAAGGTCCTGCGAGACGACAAGGAGGATCGGTTCCGGAATATCGTGCCGGTGCTTGTAGGCGCTGATACTGTCCAGGAGCGCTGCCGCATCGACCTGCTTTTTTTCCCCGGCATACCCCATCATGCGCACGCGGTTCTCCGTGACGGTCGTGCCAATCCCGGTGAGGGCGGAGATGTTTTTGGCGACCGGCATCTGGAATCCCCCGGGAGCAAGGGAATCCCAAAAGATATTGAGATGCATCTCCTTGATCTGTTGGATGGCCGGGTATAAACATATTGAGCGTTCAGTCGGCACCTACATCGCGGGGCACTACCGTCACCCGGTCGAGATCGGGATCGGGAACAATACCGAAGCGGCGGTTGTCATCCACGCTGCCGGTATCCCCGTGACCTGCACGGACATTAAAACCGTCGCTCCCCCGGCCGGAGTAACCTTTGTCCGGGACGACATCTTCTCGCCGGATATTGCGATCTACTCCGGCGCGGACGTGCTGTACTCCATCCGGCCGGCCGGGGAGATGATCCCCCCGATGATCGACCTCGCACGGGCTCTTTGCTGCGACCTGATCGTGTATCATCTCGGGTTCGAATCGTTCGGGGACGGCGGCGAGATCATCGACTGCGGGATCGTGCTCCACCGGTACTATAAAGGAGAGAGAACCCGGTCCTAGAACCCGTCGAAGAGGGTTGACTGGGTCTTTGCCGGTTTCTTCTTTTCCGGGGAGAGTTCCGCCTCTGCCCCTCCGGCATCGTTGGTTCTCTGGCCTGCCGCCGGTTCGACCGGGGCACCCGGTTTCGGCGCGGGGCTCCCCGGTTTTATCTCCGGTTCTTGTTCCGGTTTTATCTCAGGTTCTTGTTCCGGTTTTATCTCCGGTTCTTGTTCCGGCTTTTTTACCGCTTTCCCGCGCTGTTCAGGCCATTCCGTTTTCTCCGGCTGTTTCTTCTCCTTCTCCCGCTCTTTTGCGGCTTTTCCAACCGTTGCGACAATCGCCTGGGCACGTGCCTTATCGGAGAGGAAAAAGTTCAGCTGGTCGGCATCCAGCGAGAGATCGGCGACAAAAACTTCCGGATCGGTCTCGACCAGCTGGGTTATCGCGGTGAGGTATTCCCCGCGCAGGGTGGTTGCGGGGATGTGCATGACGCCTGCCACCCGTGCGAGCGCTGAATTCCGGATCATCTTCTGCCGCTTTGCCCCTGCCATCTTCTGCCAGCGCGCCGGCGGGATGATCCGCGCATGGATGCCCTGACCGCCGGCGGCGTCCGCAACGCCGATCAGCGTGAGCGCCGTCGCGTAGCGCCAGAGCGTGTGGTACTGCCTCCGGTACGTGTTGCCAAGGTACTCGTCGGCCCGGGCAAGGCTGCGGTACGCGGCGGGAATCCCGGCCGGCGGGACGATCAGGGGGAGATTTCCCTCGACCCACTGGCCCACCGTTTCGGGGGTGTCCTCCACCTCCCGGGAGAGCCGGAGGAGCTCGTTGTCGCTGCCCTTCCCCGCGATCGCGGAGATGAGGGAGAAGATGGAGATGCGGTCATCCTTCCCCGCGGTCTGCACACCCGAATCGTCAAGGCTCATCCTGCCGACCGAGGATGCAAAGAGCATGTTGACCGCCGAGCGCATGTCGCCTTCGGAGCTCTCGGCGATCTGCCGGACCGCCGCGTCGCTGCACGCGATCTTCTCCATGCCGCAGATGTACTTCAGCCGGGGGGCAATCGAACGGGCGGGGATGGCCTTGAACTGCACCGGGTCGCACCGTGCCCGGATCTCCGGTGCGATGCCGTACAGGTCGTTTGCAATCAGGATGATCGGCTGCCGGCTCGTGCGGATGCATTCGAGGATCGCCTTTGCCCCGCCACGGTCCGCAGTGCCCTGCAGGTTGTCCGCTTCGTCAAGGATGATGAGCCGGCGGGAGGCTCCAAGAAGGCTTGCGGTCACGCTGCCGGAACCGGCAACCCGCTCGATGACGGCTGCCGTGCGCTGGTCGCTTGCGTTCAGCTCGATGACTTCCCAGCCCATGTCGTTTGCAAGCGCGATGGCGCACGAGGTCTTGCCGATCCCGGGCTTCCCGTAGAGGAGGAGCGGCCGGCTCCGCACCGTCCACTCCTTTGCCCATACCGCCATCTGCCGTACAACGGTCGTGTTCCCGACAACGTCCTGCAGGTGTTCCGGGCGGTACCGCTCGGCCCAGTCCATACCAACACGTTGGCGGCACATCAAATAAATTATCACTGATGAGGAAAAATACCCTGTACGCAACCTGCTCCAGAATACCGATATGCCAGGTGATTTTTTACGGAGAAGAGCTGTTCGACAGAAACCATTGCAAAGGTTGTCCGGGAATACGAGGGAGTGAAACGGAAGCAGTCGATCGGCCGCATGGTCAATGCGCTTCGGATCGATGCCCCCCACGTGCTTGCGGCGTTCGGGGAGGATGCGGCGGTCATCGAGCACCATGGCGAAGCCCTGCTCCTTGCCGCCGACGGGATCTGGAGCAAGCTGATGGAGGCGGACCCGTACTGGGCGGGGTACTGTTCCATCCTCGTCAATATCCACGACATCGCTGCGATGGGCGGTAAACCGATTGCAATGGTGGACATCTTCTCCGCAACGGAGAACAGCGGGATCCGGGACCTTGTCGTGAAGGGGATGCATGACGCCTCCGAGCAGTTCGGCGTCCCGATTGTCGGTGGGCACCTCCACCCGGACGCCCCTTACAGCGTGATCGATGTCGCGATCCTCGGCTGCGGGAAGCTGGACGCCCTCATCTACAGCCACACGGCGGAGGAGGGTGATGCCGTTATCGCGGCAATCGACCTCAACGGCAGGGTGCACCCGTCCTGTATCCTGAACTGGGACTCGGTCACCATGAAGTCCGCGACAGAGGTCCGGGCCCAGATCGGCGTCCTTGAAGCGATCGCACGGGACCATCTCGTAACCGCGGGAAAGGACATCAGCAATCCCGGGATCATCGGCACGCTCGGGATGCTTCTCGAAATGAGCAGGAAAGGGGCGACCATCGACCTCTCGCTCATCCCCCATCCCGATCTTGCAGCGAACAACATCTCCTTCGATCTCTGGGTCCGGATGTATCCCGGCATGGGATTTGTGCTGACCGCAAAGGAGAAGGATCTTCCCGAACTCGCCCGGCGGTTTGCCGCTGTCGGGATGGTTGCAAAGAAGATTGGGACGGTTGATGGCAGCAAGCACCTCACCGTCCGGTACAAGGGGGAGAACACCGAGGTCTTCGATTTCATCCACAACGGCATCATGCACATCTCCTCCGATGATATTCCATGCCGGTAGCAGTAAAGACGATTGGGATCGGGATTGGCGCCGATGCAGAGAAGGTCATCCGGAGCGCCGGTGCGGTCTCAGACAGAGCTGTCGTTGTCTGTTACTGCCGGCCGGAGACGCCGGGGATTGATACCCCCGGCAACGGTACTGCTAATGTCCGGATCGCGGCGAGCGCAAAGCCGCACGAAGCACTCATAGCCGATCTCCTGTCCGGGAAGATCGATGCAGCAGTCCGGGGGACCCTCCCGGCAAACGAGACGCTTCGCACCCTGAAGAGCGCCTGCGGCGTCGATCACCTCGAACGAATCGCGCTCCTTGAGACCGCCTCCGGCAAAAAATTTTTCCTAACCCCGGTCGGTGTTGACGAGGGCTGGACGGTTGCGGAGAAACTGGAACTGATCAAAAAGGGAAGGGAGATCGCCCGGCGGTTCGGGCTTCCGGACAAGGCCGGCATCCTCTCCGGCGGCAGGCTCGGGGATATCGGGAGGCACCCGCAGGTCGATGCCAGTATGGCGGAGGCGGAACTTGTCGCAAAGCTTTCGGGCTCTTCCCATTGCGAGATCCTCATCGAGGACGCCGTCGCCTCCTGCGGGCTCATCATCGCGCCGGACGGGATCTCCGGCAACCTGATCTTCCGGACCCTCACGTTTTTGGGAGCCGGGCACGGGCACGGGGCGCCGGTCGTAAATATCAGCAGAATCTTCGTGGATACCTCGCGCGCCTCACCGGATTACACCAATGCGCTGATGCTCGCTGCTGCGCTCCTGGATTGAAATCAAATGCGAAAAAATCACGCTTTTTGGCATCCTGTCATTTTAAGCCGTAAAAAAAATATTCTGCGAAATTCTGCCGCGCGATTCGTGATAATCCAATAGGACGCCTTCCGATGCCCTATCGGAGAGAGATTTGCGGGTTTTTTACAGAAAGTATTTATATTTACCGATATATTTCTTTTTTGAGGTACGATTCATGGCAGATTTACCAATCGCCGCAGTTGTGCGCATTGCAAAGAAGAACGGTGCCGAGCGGGTGGGCAGCGATGCCGCAGAAGCGCTCGTTGCAAAGGCAGAGAAATACATCGCCCAGCTCACCAAGGAGTCCAACAAGCTCGCCGAGCACGCAGGCAGAAAGACCATCAAGAAAGAAGATGTCGACCTTGCAGCAAGGTCATAAATCCCTTTTTTCTTCTCGTTCCGGGATAATCCGTCATACAAGGGATATTTCCCGTTTCCGGATTGAAGCTGTCCGGCAATTCCCATTATCGTAAATCCGGGAAGAATTCCGGGTATCCGCTTACGCCAGAACCCGGTTGTCAACGAGGTAACGGTAATCCAGTCTCTTTGCAAGGACGGGCATTATGTTGTCAACATCGTTGGAAAAATCCGTGCCAAGATCCCCGTTGATGGAGAGGATGGTTGCATTGATGACGGTCCGGTTCTTCCAGCCGTCCTCGGTTTTCGGGTAAATCAGGTACTCGCCCTCCCCGATTGCGTACAACGAAAGGATATGGTATCCCGCCCGGGTAAGTTCGCCTGCGAAGGCAAGGTCCTGCAGGGAGAAGGAGTTCAGGGTCCGGGTTGTGGTCCGGTATGACCCGTCCGTGCACCGGATGATATTTTTGGGATGGGTATGCAGGAAGACGTAGGCATGGCTCCTGTTCATCACAGGCACGACGATTGCCCCGCTGATGCTCCCGTAATCCCCTTTGAAGAACGAGACGTTCCCGTCACTGGCATCGACAAGGTACCCGAGCTCGCGGGATACGATGCTCTCGCAGGAAGCGCTCCCGTAATTGTATGATGAGACGATGGTGTCCGCCTTGTCGGACTGTTGCAGGTCAGAAAGCTTGTTCTTGCAGTCCCGGATCAGGGCGTTCAGCCGGGCTTCGGAAATGCGGGGTATTACCGGGGATACCACCGGGGCCGGTGTCGCAGTCGTTACCTGTCGCGTAGCAGTTACTACGATGGATTCCGGTCCCGCAGCAGCGGATGTCCCTGCCGGTATCGTTGCAGGAGTTGTCGTAACGGGCGACTGGTCCGCGGGCGTTCCGGACGGTGTAAAAGAAAGGGGATTTTCAGTCGCACGGGGAACTGCGCATCCGGCGAGAATACAGCATACACAGAGCAGGACGCAGACCGCACCGGCAGAGGTGGCATTCAGCATATCTGGATACATCCCGGGAAGCGATCCCTGATGGGGACTGCTCCGCCAGAGCCCTAGAGCCGGCCTTTCGTGCTGGGAATCCCCTTCTTCCCGCTCATGGCGACCGCCTGCGCAAGGGCGATGCCGAACGCCTTGAAGGCCGCCTCGCACTGGTGGTGGTCGTTCCTGCCGGTGAAACTGATGTTGGCGGTGATCCCTGCCCTCGTGCAGAGGGTGTGGAAGAAGTGCTCGAAGATGTCGCCCGGAATGCCGCCGACCGACGGGGCCCCGAATGCACCGGTATAGACGAGGTATCCCCTCCCCCCGCAGTCGATCGCAACGGTTGATAACGCCTCGTCCATCGGGATGATGGCGTGGGAGAACCGGCGGATGCCGGCGCCGTCCCCGATTGCCTGCCCGATTGCATCGCCGAGCACGATCCCGGTATCCTCGATCGTGTGGTGGCAGTCTACCCCGAGGTCCCCCCGGACCGTGCAGGTCAGGTCAAAGCCCCCGTGCTTTGCCATCGCGTGCAGCATGTGATCGAAGAACGGGATGCCGGTCGTCACCGCAACCTTCCCGGTCCCGTCAAGATTGAGGGTGAGTGTAATGTCCGTCTCGTTTGTCTTCCGTTCCAGTCTTGCTTTCCTCATCTGCATACCCCAAGTGCCCCGGCAAGGGTGATTTTCCCCGCGTAGAGCGCGGATCCAAGCACCGCGCCGCAGGCCCCCGCGGAAACGAGCCCCTGCACGTCGGCAACGCTGCTTACCCCGCCGGCAACAACCACCGGTCGTCGCGTGGCGTCAATAACTTTCTTGACCGGGACAAACTTCACGCCCTGCTGCAGGCCTTCGACATCCACGTTGGTGTACAGGAACGATCCCGCCCCGAGCGAATCGAACCGCTGCACCCACGCGATCACATCGCCGGCAGTCTTCTGCCAGCCTTCGACGGCGATCCTGCCGCCTTTCGCATCCACGCCGGCCATCACCCGGCGGCTCCCGAATTCATCGGCAAGAACCCGGACGATCCCGGGGTCCCTCGTTGCCGCCGTCCCGATGATGACCCTTGCAACGCCTGCATCCAGCCAGCGCGAGGCGTCCTCAACCGACCGTATCCCGCCCCCGAGCTGGATCTCGATTCCCGTCTCCTTCACAAGCATACGGATGAGATCCGCATTCTTCTGCGAGCTGCCGAACGCGCCATCAAGGTTGATGACATGGAGCGCATCTGCCCCTTCCGCAATCCAGCGCTCGGCCCATGCAAGCGGCTCCCCGTAGACCGTCGCGCTCTCGCGTTTTCCCTGCACGAGCTGGACGCAGCGCCCGTCAAGGATATCGACCGCGGGAAAGATCCTCATGGTCCTACCGGATCATCCGCTGGATACCCATGACAAGGATGTCCCGTGCCCCGGCACGCTTCAGCGCGTTGATCAGCGTGTAGACCCGCTCCTCGGAAACGACCGCATGGACCGCGACGAGATCCTGCGTCGAGGCAACGTCCATCACGGTCGGCCCGGCAAGGCCGGGAAGGACCTTTTTCACGGCATCAAGGCAGGAGCGTTTTACGTTCATCATCAGGTAGCACTGACCCCGCGCCCGGACGACGCTTTCGAGTGCGAGGACGATCTCGTCGATCTTGTCCCGTTTCCCGGCAAGCGAACCGGTGTTTGCGATGAGAAACGTGCTTGTGGTGAGGACTTCTTCAATCACCCGGAGCCGGTTGGTACGGAGCGTTGTACCTGAACTCGTCAGGTCCACGATTGCATCCGCGATCCCGAGCTGGGGGGTCGCCTCGCAGGCGCCGCCGACCCGGACGATACTGACCGGAACCTTGTTCTTTGCAAAGTAGTTCCGGGCGATTGCCGGGAACTCGGTTGCAACCTTCGCGCCTTTCAGGTCCTTCACCGACCGGATCCCCGATTCGTCGTGGACGGCAAGGACAAGCGTCGCCTTCCCGATCTTCAGGTCGAGGAGCTCGGCAACGTCCGAGCCGCGTTCGACGACCATGTCGTGCCCGGTGATGCCGAGATCCGCCGCCCCGGTCGCCACGTATTCAGGGATGTCCACCGGGCGGGCGAAGAGGATCTCGACGAGGGGATCGAGCGTCCTTGTTATCAGCCGGCGTTCGCTCCCGCTCTCGGGTACATGGAGCCCGCTCTTTTCGAGGAGATCCATGATCGGCACGGCAATCCGTCCCTTGTTGGGGACTGCGAGCCGGACCATGCGGGGATCCGCAAGAGTCCTTCCGGTCGCTGCTGCGGCTTTCTGGCCGCTGCGGGCTTTCTGCTTCCCGGTCTTCTTCTCCTTCGTATCAGAAGGTCTTGAGCTGGCCACGGATTACCTTCTCGGTGATGCTGGTGACGTCTGCAAGGTGGTCGTCCACGATCCCCTCGACTTCTCCCTTGATCTTCGCCAGTTTGTACCCCTCGCAGGGCAGGACCTGGACGCTTGCCACGAGCGGCCGGTCGATCGGCTGGCCGATCTGGGAGAGGAGCCGGATGTACATCTCATCGATGCCGTCCACCTTTTTGACACAGTCCTGCGCGATCCGGGTGGAGAGGAGGTTGTAGATCTTGCCGATGTGGTTGATCGGGTTCTTGCCGCTCGTTGCCTCCATGCTCATCGGGCGGTTGGGGGTGATAAGCCCGTTGCACCGGTTGCCCCGGCCGACCGACCCGTCGTCACCCATCTCGGCGGATGTGCCGGTGACCGTCAGGTACACGCTCTCGTTCTTAATGTCGTCGGCGGTGTTGACATGGACGGCGACCTTTCTCTTGGTCTGTTTCTGGGCAACCTTCGTGATCTGCTCTTTTAAAAGGTCCATGCACTCGGAGTACTGCCCGATATCAGCACAATATCTGTCAACGATGGCACAGGCGACCGTGAGCGTGATAGTGTTCCCGTCACGCAGTCCCATGATCTTGATATCCTGGCCGATCGCGGGATACTTCGGGCGGAGCTTGGTGTCGATATAGTCGGAGACGGCGAGTGTGATGTTCTCGACATCGGAGAACGGCGCATGGCCGACACCGAACGAGGTGTCGTTGGCCCTCGGGATCCTGCCATTCTTCGGCCTGAAGACATCCCGCAGGTCCGTCGAGCCGGTCCCGAGCCGGCAGTCCATGAGGATGTCCCGTTCGAGATTGAGGGTCTTGAAATGCGTCCTGAAGTATTTCCGCGTCGCTTCGACCGCGATCGTATCGGTCGGGATCGAGATCCCGTTGAACTGTTTGGTGGCCCGGCCGTCTATCAGGACGAAGATTGGCCGGAGGATCTTCCCGCCGCCAAACCTGGGCTGTGATTCGCCGGCAACGACCTCCCCCTGGTCGGTGTTATGGTGCAGGACGACACCGAACTCTTCGAGATATGCCTTGCAGAGCGCCCGGCTGATGGACTCCGCGATCCCGTCAGCGATGCTGTCAGGATGGCCGAGGCATTTGCGTTCGACAAGTTCAATCTGCTGCTTCTCCAGCGGGATCTGGTCCAATGCTTCGACTCTGATGTTTCTTTTCATTGTTATCCCCGGACGGTTATCCAGTCGTAGTTATACTAAGGGACTGGAAGTCTTATAACGGTTGCCGTACATCGCGGCACCGGATACGACGTTAAAAAAAAGGGATTCCCGCAATCTACCGTCGCAGGAACTTGTGGAGGATTGTCATCTCGCTTCCCTTCGGAGTTTTCTTTGCCGGGGGTTTTACCGGGCGGGGCTCTTCAGGCTTTTCGGCCTGCGGTTCGGCCCGCGGTTCGCGTTCTTCTGCCTCTTCCGGTTGCTCATGCCTCTTTGCACTCTTTGCCGGCGCCTTTGGAGCCGGTTTCTCGCGGTGGGCGGCGATCTTTGCCCCGCAGCCGGGACAGAAATTTGCAGATGCCGGGAGTTTCTTACCGCAGTTCTGGCAGAAGACCGGCCCTGCCGTCTCCTCCTCTTCATGGACCGGCTCTTCGCGGGGGGGCGCCTGCTCCTCTTCCGCTTCTTCGGCAACGACCGGTTCCGGCCTGACCTGCACGGATCTCCTGACGGCAACCGTACCGGCCGGTTTTTCCGCAGGCGGGCGTACCGGTGGGACTGCCCCTTTAAGTGCGCCCTTCATCGCAGACTGGACCTCGACCTTTTTCACCGGTTTTACAGCCGATACCCGGGGCGGGATCTCGCGGGCGGGGATTGCAGAGAGCCCCTTCTCCCCCGTTTCAGCATACCGCGGGGCCGGCTTTGGTTTCGGAGGCAGGTCTTCCATCTCCTCTTCGGCCGGGGGCTCGTAGACCGGGTGGAGCCGTTTTACCGGGGGTTGCCTCTCATGGTCTTTAACCGGCTTCTTTACGGGCCGGATCTCCTGCCGGGCGCTTACCGGTTTCTGAGGCCGCCGTACCGGGGCTTCCTCCTCTTCTGCCTCGTCTCCCCGTTCCTCTTCTTCGGAGATCTCCGGTTCCTCTTCCGGTTCCGGCACAGGCCGCTTTGGGGCAGGCTTCTTTGGTTTCTTTGGCTGGACCTGTTCGTTCAACAGCTCGACCCATTCATCGATCTCCTCGGTCCGGTCAAGACCATTTCCGGTGAAGACGATCTTCATGGTCTTGACCTCGTCGTCTTCGGTCCGGGTCGAGACGACAAGGACCGGGTCGGAACTCTCGGAGGTCTCCACGATGCATCCCGAGATGGTGGAGAGCGGAATGTCCTTTGCGGTGACCTTGAGTTTCTTCTCCTGGGTATCGATGAGGAAGATGCGCTGGTTCGTTAAGTATGCATGGAAGAAGAACTTCTTGACCGAGACGTTGAGGGAGCCTATGAGCACCTGCTCCCCCGACTGGAGGAATGCGGCGAAATTTCCTTCTTCCTCCTCCGCGGCATCGTCATCCGCGCCGGTCGGGTGTTTTGCAGCGGCAGGGCTCTTCTGGGCACCGCGGGCCCCGATCTCAGGCGCTTTTCCGGAGGGGGGGAGGGAAGTACCCTTGCGCTGCGGTATCTTCCCGCCGCAGTACATGCATACGGTCGTTGTATCCCGTATCTCTATTCCGCAATGAGGGCATTTCATACCAAAATCCTGGCCTTTGGTTCTCCTGACAGGTATCTATTATGTCCGCACTGGGATCAGAAAAACTCTCTGATCGGGCAGGGTCCGTTATCCGCCTGACTGGACACCTCTGCGGGAGAACCGGGCAGCAAGTTCCGCACCGAACCGCCCGGTTTCCTCTTCATTGTCAAGGGCGTGGACCCGGATACCGCTGGTTTGCCTTCTTTCGCAGAGCAGGGAATTGATCCGGCATCTATCAGAATCCCCGTCAAGATAGCATGCTGCAGGAGCGATATCGCCAAAACCGTTAATCAATTCCCGGAACGGACGGATGGTGCCTCCGGCCGCGTAAATGTCATTATCAAGAACGATAAGGAAGAGACCGGAGCGGTCCGCAACCGGGATCTCCGCCGCCTTAAAGGAGCAGAATGCCTGTTCGCCAAAGGGGTGGAGGAGATCCCGGTAGAACAAATCCTTCCGGCTCTTCAGCATGGCAAGAACGGATCCGACCGGGAGATCCAGGTATGCCCCGTACCGCTCCTCCACAGGTTTCCTGAGATGGCTGAAAGCCGGCAGGCGGAGGATTTCCCGGAGGGGATCGCGGCGCGCAAGGAACCGGTCCTGCCGGCTTCCATGGCTGAAGACGAGAGGGATTGGCGTGAAATAGAGCGTGCGGTCCCTAATCTCCATACGGATCGGGTGTTCG
>Ga0116170_10001049_pt1 | contig 28659 bp, 24 predicted proteins | sample AD_JPNHW1_MetaG_FD_89797 | JGI IMG/M metagenome (GOLD analysis project Ga0116170, IMG submission 89797) | Active sludge microbial communities of municipal wastewater-treating anaerobic digesters from Japan - AD_JPNHW1_MetaG | ecosystem: Engineered > Bioreactor > Anaerobic > Digestate | place... | reverse complement strand
GCATTTAATCAAGACCTGCGCTTTTTGACTTTCTTCATCAAAGGATTTCAGTTCGATTCTTTCAATAAAAACTTTTCTGGGCTCGATTTCAATTTCTTGCCCTTTTCTGGCGTATTCATAAAGTTTTTTGCCTTTAACTTTTATCGCAGAATAAATAGGCGGAGTTTGAAAGATTTCGCCTTCAAAGGTTTTTAGTGCCTTTTGAAGGTCATTCAGGGCGATTTCTGAATTGCATTCAGAAATCGCCCTTCCGTCACAGTCGTACGTATCGGTGGCTTTTCCGAAACTAATTTCGGCGAGATATTCTTTATCATCGTTCAAATATTCTATTAAACGGGTTGCTTTGCCTATTGCAATCGGCAAAACGCCTTGCGCAAAAGGATCGAGCGTTCCGCTGTGTCCGATTTGTTTAATGCCTGAAATTTTTCGCAAAACAGAAATAACATCATGAGAGGTCATGCCTGTCGGTTTATACACATTTAAAAACCCAAACATTAAATTAACACTTTCATGTCATTGCGAGACTTTTGCAAAAAGTCGAAGCAATCTAAGAAAAAAGTTAACATTAAAAATTTTTTGGATTGCTTCGTCATTTCATTCCTCGCAACGACAATAATATTAACAGGTCACTATTTTATTTCCCCGCGGGAAATTTTATTTATAAGGTCGGTAACTTTTGTTCCGCGCTCGATTGAATCGTCATAAATGAATCGAAGTTCGGGAGTTAATCTTAATCTTATTCTTTTGCCGATTTCGTATCTTATTTTGGAGGTATTTTTTTCTATTGTTTCAATCGTTTTTTGTTTTTGTTCATCGCTGCCGAATACGCTGTAATAAACTTTTGCGAAGGAATTGTCGTGAGAAACTTCAACATCCATTATAGATGTCATTCCCGCCGTTCTGATTTCTTTTTGGAGAATATCGGCGATTTCTCTCATTAATTCTTTTCTAACGCGTTCATTTCTGAGTGTCATAAATTATTCCTTTACTTTGATTTTATCAAAAACAAGTTTATAATACAATGTAACAAAGTATTAAATCACTAGCAAAAAAATGTATTTTTGGTTTTTAACCATATAGATATTATTGTTTATTAATTTTTAGAAAGAGGTATAAAAAATGTTGACCAATTCAATCAACGCTGATTATCAATCAAAACAAAATTTTACCGGATTAAAAGAGGGCAAGTCTTTTAGAAGAATTGCTAACAAATTAATTCTACAGTTAAAAGAAATTCCTGAAGGTACTTTTGGCTATAATGTAAGGACAAATGGCGGAACTTCAATTAAAGACAGATTATATAGTGCTATTTTTGACAAAGCTCAAAAAATTGGCGATGAATTTGTAACGACTGAAGACAGAAGACTACATAATCAGTTAAAAGACTTATACAAAAATTATACGGAAAGCGACGACCTTATAAATGGATTGGGCGGTGGACAAAACTTTTTTGTTGATCATACTATAAACTTTAAAATATAGTGGCGTAAGTCGTAAGATGCGTTTTACGTACCTAAATAATTTAACAAAGGCGGGAAAATTTTTTCAAAAAATTTTCCCGCCTTTGTTATAAACTCATTAACTTATAATCTTATACTTTAATCTAAACTAACCCGTTCGATTTCTTCTGTTGTGGAAACTTCTATGATATCGCCTTCTTGAATGTCGTTGAATTTAGCAAAAGAAATTCCGCATTCAAAGCCTTCTTTAACCTCTTTAACGTCATCCTTAAAGCGTTTCAATTGGTCGATTACGCCTTTGAATATCTCTTCACCGTCACGCATAAGAACAGCGGTTTTTCCTCTTTGGATTTTGCCTTCTGTAACATAACATCCTGCGATTTTAGCTGTTTTTCCGATGGTAAATATTTGTCTGACTTCGGCTTTACCGATTTCAACATGTTTGATTTCAGGCTGCAGGAGCGAAAGCATTGTTTTTTCCAAATCTTCCAAAACCTGATAAATAATATCGTATTTTTTGATTACAACGCCTTCTTTTTCTGCTGCGGCAAGTGCGTTGGAATCTTCCTTTACGGTAAATCCCAAAATTATAGCCCCACTGGCAGAAGCAAGCATTACATCGGCTTCTGATATATCGCCGACTCCGACGTGAATAATTTTTGTGGCAATTTCTTTTGATTCAAGCTGCGCAACAGCTTGTGCTACAGCCTCAGCTGAGCCGTGAGTGTTTGCTTTTATTATCAAATTAAGCTGAGTGATGCCCTCGTCGCCTGCTGCCGATTCTTTTCTGATATGCGCAGGAAGCATTGCATCAAGCCTCCTTGAGCGTTCATTTTCTTTGCGTTTGTCAACGATTGATTTCATTGCTTTTTCGTTATCAAGAACTTCAAAATAATCGCCTGCTTGGGGCACTTCCGTGAGCCCTAAAATTTCAACAGGAGTTGAAGGCTCTGCTTTTGCAACCCTTTCTCCCGCATCTGAAAGAAGCGCTCTTACTCTTCCGCCGACACTTCCTACTACAAGACAATTTCCTACTCTTAAAGTTCCGTTTTGCACCAAAAGCGTTGCAACAGGACCTTTTCCTTTGTCAAGATTGGCTTCGATAACAACACCTGAAGCGTGTGCTTTGGGGTTTGCCTTTAAATCAGCCATTTCTGCAAGAAGCAGAATGTATTCAAGCAATTCGTCTATACCTGTTCCGTTGAGCGCGGATACTTTTACTACTACGGTTTCACCGCCCCATTCTTCAGGAACAAGCCCGTGTTCTGTTAATTGTTGCAAAACTCTGTCAGGGTTTGCACCTTCTTTATCAATTTTGTTTACCGCAACAATAATAGGTGTTTCAGCTGCTTTAGCGTGGCTTATCGCTTCAATTGTTTGAGGCATAATTCCGTCATCTGCGGCTACAACAAGAATTGCTATATCGGTAGATTTTGCACCGCGGGCACGCATTTCCGTAAAGGCTTCGTGGCCGGGGGTGTCAATAAATACAACTTTTTTCTTGTCAACAAAAACTGTATAAGCACCGATTGACTGGGTAATTCCGCCGACTTCGGTTGCTACAATTTTGTGTTTTGAAGCCCTGATACTGTCAAGCAAAGTGGTTTTACCATGGTCAACGTGCCCCATAATGCTCACAACCGGAGCTCTGGGTTTTAATAATTTTTTATCAACGGCTTGAAGTGCTTTGGCTTTCTCTTCTTTTTCCAATTCCTGTTCAACAAAAGCTTCCAAATCTTCATCTAAGACTTCCAGTTCAAATTCATTGCAAACTTTTTTGATTGTTTCAACATCAATAAGCTGATTTACAGTTGCCATAACCCCTTGCAGCATAAGAAATTTAACAATTTCTGCAGGTGTTTTTTGAATTTTTACAGCAAGTTCGCTTATTGTCATAGGCTGATTTACAACAAGCTTTGTTACTTGTTCGACTTCTTCTTCGCGTTGACTTCTTTTTTTATGTTTTTGAGCGGCAGCTTTTTCTAGTGAAATTCGCTCTTGTTCTTCTTCTTTTGTTGTAAAAACTTTTTGCTTTGTTTTTTCTACTTTTCTTTTTATTCCGCCCTTGTTGTTGTAAATGTCCTGAGAAATTATGTGACGCTGGATTGGCTGTCTTCTTTCGGTTTTTTCGACAACAGCACCGTCAGTTTTTTTCTCGGTTGAAATCTCTGTTGATGTTTCGGCTTCATCTTTTGTTTGGGTGGATTTTTCAATTTTTTCCTGAGGTTTTTTGTGAATAGGCGCAGACGGTCTGCTTGGAAATTCCCTTTGAGCAGGGGCTTTTCTTACTATTTCAAGTCTGTTTGGAACAGTTTTTACAACTTCTATCTTGGGCTTTTCAATTTCTGCTTTTACGATAGGTTTTTCTTCCTCTTTTGGAGGTTCGGCAGGGGCTTCTGTTCTAACTTTTTTTACAATGAAGGCTTTTGGTTTTTTGACTTCAACTTTTGAACCCGCTTCTATAAAATCTTTTAATTTTTTAATCTGGTCGCCTGTTACGGTGCTTGAATGTGATTTGATAACAATCGATAGTTGTGCAAATTTGTCTATAATCTCTTTGTTTGTGAGATTAAGCTCTTTCGCCAGTTCATTTACTCTCATGGTGTCTAAGGTCATTTGCATATTTTCCTATCTGTCATTAACTAATCATAGTTCTTAACCTTTCTTTGAATTCCTCGTTAAAATTCGCTTTTAAGAATTTTGCCAATTTGTTTTTTTTCAAAGAGTTCTCTATACAAGAATTATTATAGCAAAGATATACGGATCTGCCAAATATTTTTGAATTAGGGTTAATAAATATTTCATTTGAACTGTGTTGGCGGGTGATTTTAATCATTCCGTCGCGGTTTTTGCTCTCAAAACATCCGATACATTTGCGCAATACTTCTTTTTTCATAAAGAAAGTATAACACAATATTTTTACACTTGACTTTGTGTACTATATATAGTACACTATAATTATGGACAAACGTAAAGTATTATATTTAAAACTCAATCGAAAAGAACCTTTAAAGGATTGGCTAAAATCTCTAGATAAAATTGTTGCCAAAAGGATTTTGCAAAGGCTTATAAGGATTGAAGAAGGAAATTTGGGGGATTTCAAAAAAATTGACGATGAAATATCAGAATTAAGGTTTATGTTTGGTCCGGGCTATAGAATATATTATACAGAAATTAATAATGTAATTTTACTTTTAATAAATGGCGGGAATAAATCAACTCAATCAAAAGATATTGTAAAAGCAAAAGAATTACTTGAACAATGGAGACAAGAAAATGACTAAAAAAATTAAAAATACAGGAAAATTAGAAAATTTAATATCAGATAGTTTGAAAACAGAAGATGATATACGTGATTGGTTAACCGTAAGTCTTGAAGAATATTTGGAAGATAATGATTTTTCAGCGTTTTATCACTCACTTGAATATGCAATAAAAGCAAAAGACAGTATTTCAGGAATATCAAAAAAGACAGGTATATCAAGAAGCAATCTTTACGCTATTTTTAAAGGTGAAGTTCAGCCTCAAATGAGCACGGTAATGAAGATTTTAAAAGAATTGGGTTATAAACTTAAAGTGGCTTAATGACTGTCTGCTTTGTCGTTGCGAGGGGGTAAATGTATTTTGATTAATTTTAATGCCCCGCTCGTCGTTGCGAGGAAGAAATTCGTTTCTGACGAAGCAATCCAAAAAGTTTTAATATTAATATTTTTTTATTTTTGGGATTTTTTGGTAGATTTTTTATAAACCTATTTTTTTGTTGTCTCATTTCTTTTCTTTTTTTGTTGCGATGCAAAAAAAGAAAAGAAACCAGACGGAAAGAAAAGAAAAAAACCGCGAACAAAATGCCAAAGCGTCAGGGGACACCCCTGAAACCCCGCCAAATCAAAATTAATCATCCAAAACCACTGTCATCCTGAACTTGTTTCAGGATCTCATCAGCGTACGCTGGATAGATGCTGAAATGAATTCAGCATGACAGGAGATATTAATGTTGTAAATATACAGATTAATAAAACTAGTGCCGAGAGTATTCCTGTGATCAAAGTCCACTGAAATAAAAAGTTATTCCAGCGATTAAATTCCTTTTTTGCCTCACTATTTTTTGTATAAATTCCTTGAATTAGATCATTAAGCTTAATTTTTTCTTGCCAATATTCTTGCCATAGTTCATTCATTATTTCTGTACTTTTTCTCATTAACTCCATATTCCAAATCAATTGAATTACAAACAATAAAATTGAAATAATAAGAAAACCAAGAATTACCAATAAAGCAAAATCGTTAATATAATTGTATGTAAGTATCAAAAAGGATATTAATGAAGCATATGCAACTGTTATAATGGTAGATGTATACTTTGAACTTTCAATATATTGAGTTTGATAATATTGAAAATGTTTCTCTAATAAATATCTACAACCTTCACATTTATCATCTTCCATAATTATACCTCTCAATGTTTAAATAATTATATTTACCCTTACCCCTTAGCAAGTTTTTCAAGTTTTAACTTTTGGTCGTATTCTATTAAAAGTTTTATTAATTCGTCCAGCTCCCCTTCAATTACAGTCCAAACGTTAAGGTTCTGATTTATTCTGTGGTCAGTAAGCCTTCCTTGAGGAAAATTATAAGTTCTTATCCTCTCGCTTCTGTCGCCTGTTCCCACCTGTGAGCGGCGTAAATCCGTAACTTCCTGCATTTGTTTTTGAACTTCCATATCATAAAGTCTGGTTTTGATAATCTGCAGGGCTCTTTCTTTGTTTTGTAATTGAGAGCGTTCTTCCGTGCAGAAAACCATTAATCCCGTCGGTTTATGTACAACTCGAACTGCAGTTTCAACTTTATTTACATTTTGTCCGCCGGCACCTCCTGAGCGTGCTGTAGAGATTTCCAAATCTTCTTGTCTTAATTCGACTTCAACGTCGTCAATTTCAGGCATAACCGCAACTGTAGCAGTTGAAGTGTGAACTCTGCCCTGAGATTCTGTTGCAGGAACTCTTTGAACCCTGTGAACTCCGGATTCATATTTTAATTTTGAATAAACATTTTCTCCCTTAACAGAAACTATAACTTCAGAAAACCCGCCCGCTTCACAATCGGTTTTGCTCAAAAGCTGTGCCTGCCAGCCTTGTTTATCAAAATATTTTATATACATTCTGAAAAGGTCGCCTGCAAAAATGTTTGCTTCGTCGCCGCCTGCTCCGCCTCTGATTTCAAGCATAATATCCTTGTCATCCATAGGGTCTTTCGGAAGCAACAAAACTTTCATTTGCTCTTCGTATTGAGGAATTTTTGCTTCATTTTCTTCCATTTCGGCTTTCAAAAACTCTTTCATTTCTTCGTCTTTTTCTGCCCAAATCAATTCTTGCGCTTCTTTTACCGCATCTGTCGCTTTTTTCCAGGCATGATAAAGTTCGACGGTTTCTTCCATCGCTTTTCTTTGTTTTGAAAGTTCTTTGAACTTGTTATAATCCTGTATGACTTCGGGCTTGGAAAGAGTTTCCCCCAATTCCATATACTTTTGTTCTATCTGTAAAATTTTGTCTAACATGTCTTTCATTGTTTGTTTATTCTCCCAAAAGTGTTTATTTAATTATATCAAGAAAATAATTTTTATATAGTTTTTTAGCCTGTTTTTAATGTAACAAAGTATTAATTTCATTAGAATTTAGGACATTTTTTTATTTGTTTTTACTTTACAAAAGAAAGGAGTAGTGTCGTTGTCTATGAACAATATTGCGATCAGAGCAAATACCTTCAAATCCATTAATATAAAACCAAAACAAGATAGTCTTAAGCCTTCTGTTTTAGAGCAAAAATCGAATTCTTGTTGCTCTGCGATGCAATTAAATAATAATAAAGATTTGGTTAATTTTACCGGATTAAATAGAGTTTTGAGCAAAAATACATATGAATATACAATAAATATTGAAGAATTAAGTGAAATTTATCCTAAATCAAATGGAATTGTGGGTAATCTTCCGCCGGCGTGGATTGCAAAAATACCAAAAGAAAACAGAAAAAAAGTTATTAAAGAACTGTTTAATGACTTAAAACCAATCATCAATGAGTTTAGAGAAAGTGAAAATGAACAATTTATGCAAGAGCGAATTAAAACAGCTTTAATTCAAGCGGGGATTGTTAAAAATCAGGAAAACTTCAAAATGGAATTTCTTGGAGAAGGTACTTATGGTAAGGCATACAAATTGAATAATATTTTAGGGGCAGATTATATAATAAAAATATTTAAAAAATTGAATAAAAATCTTGACAAGGGTTTAGATGATATGCACGGGAATTATATTGAACAAAGCCGCGCATTATATTGGCAAAAGCAAGCAGGTTTTAACACGCAGATGATAAGATTTTATTTTGGAGATATAGATGCAGGATATATGGTGAATAAATTTATTGATGAAGATACTCCAAAAAGTGATAAATTCGTTTATCCTGAAATTGTTGGGTTGCATTCTAGTGATATTGGCAAAGAATATAATGAAATAAACGGCACACAGTATGATTGGGGTGGATTTAGAATAATTATTTCAAGTCAAAGGATTAAAGATAAAAAGATTAAGAAGTTGATAAAAGATATTTTAGAAAAGCCGGTAAATCAAAGGAAAGAAATATTTGAGCAATACTTTACAAGCACTGATAAAGGAATTAAATTAGTACTTTCTTCTATGATAGAATATTTACCTGAGCATCAAAGGGCACGTTATTTTCATAATCTTTTAGAAAATGCGGATAGTGAAGTTAAAAACGCTCTTGCTGCTAGAATATATAATCTTCCTGAAGAAGAAAGGACATCCTGCTTTAGGGAATTATTAGAAAATCCTAGTAATGGCAGCGTGGAAAATCTTGCTTACGGGATATATTGTTTGCCGTTAAAAGAAACAGCAGCTTGTTTTAAGCTATTAGCAAAAAATCCAAGCAATAGAGCTAAAGCAGCTCTTATTAACAGAATATATTGCTTGCCTGAAGAAGAAAGGGGCTTTTATTTTGATCAATTTCTAAAAGAGTCCGATATTAAAGTTAAGAAGACCATTGTTGAAAATATAACGTGTTTGCCTCAAAAAGAAAGGTTATTTTATTTTTATCAACTTCTTAAAAATGCAGATGCTAATCTTAAAAAAGTTCTTGCCTTTAATATTGATTGCTTGCAGGATGAAGAAAGGACGGCTTGTTTTAGAAAACTTGCAAAAAATGCAAATAGTGAAATTAAACAGATTTTGGCCGATAGAATTTGTTATTTGCCAAAGGAAGACAGACAAGAGGTCCAAAACTTAGTTTCTTAGTATTAAATTAGTTGTTTTTTAATTTGCACTCTGCCGCAGGACTTATCCTCATCGCAAAAACCAAGTCTTTCGCATTTGGGAACAAGATACGGTTTAAGCCAAGGCTCTTGTTTTATAAGTTCTTCACACATCATTTTTACCAGAATTCTTATTTCATATTGCGCTCTTGTGCAAAGCCTTAAATTTGCAAGGTGAATCATTTCCCTTAAGTTTAAGCTTGCCACCATAGAAGAAGCTGCCGCATTTGGAAGCACAAATCGGGCGTCTTCTGCGGGAATCCCCGCTTCGGTAAACTCATTGTAAAGACCTGAAATCTCGCCCATAAAGTTTTCGAACTTTTCTTTTAATTCGGGATTTTTTTCTATTGTGGGCGGAATTATATAATCAAATTGCCCTTTTTCTTTCACATACCTTTGAGATTTTTGAGAAAAAGACATGTGGCGATGTCTTACAAGCTGGTGAGTGCATGCCCTTGAAACATTTGCAATGGCAAAACTTATCTGAATGTGTTCAATCGTTGAATAATGTCCCGAAGAAATTACCCGTTCTATCAGTTTTAACATTTTTTCTTCGTCATCTGTGCTGTTATAAATATTAATCGGATAATCCGCACTGTAACATGTTCTGCATGCCGTATAAACGGTCTTAAGCATGTTCTCGGGTTTTGATATTAAATTGACTACAGGTTTATTTTTTGACATTTTCCTCTCCGTTTCTTAATCCGTTTTTTTACAAATATAGCCCATTTTTGGTAAATGGGCTATATCTTCAATTAATTTAATAAAAAAACTACTTTTTGCCGTAGCGTTTGTTGAATCTTTCAACTCTTCCTTCAGAGTCAAGAATTTTTTGTTGTCCTGTGTAAAGCGGGTGGCAGTTGTTGCAAATTTCAACCGTGATACCTTCTTCAATAGAGCCTGTTTCTATTTCATTACCGCAAACGCATTTGACTGTGGTTTTTTTATAATCAGGATGAATTCCTTTTTTCATTTTTGTTGTCCTTTCCACTATTATCGGCTGATAACATTATACTTTCCTGAAAATTTTTGCGCAAGGGGTAAGGGGCGAAGTGTTTAACTTCGTTAACACTTCGCCCATTACCCTCCGCATAGTGTAGTTAATCGGTGTTTTTCCACCAAACAGTCGATGGTCTAGACCTATAATATTCATCATTGGGTTGATGTTTTAATCGTTGAAATTTGAAACAATATTTGAAGTCATTTTAAAAAGGAATTATATGAATCTGCACGAGGAATGTCTTCTGAGATATCTCAAAGCCCCTGATGAACTTTCGTTTTCGACGGATGTTCTGAAAATTAACAACCAAATTTTAGAACAGCATTTTTTGTTGGAAAATTTTCTTACAAAAAATATTAAATTGAATTATAATAACCATGTTAAATAAAAGTTTTAGCGTTGAGGTGTTGTTTTGAAAAAGATTTCTGTAAGTAAAAAAGTAGTTAACAATTTAGTTTACTTTTTTTCTTTTATGGCGATAATATTAATGATTTTTCTTTTCTTTAAAATCGCAAAAATAAACGATTTTTTCACGCTTATAGAAAACAGAACCTTTGACTGGCGTCAAACTTTGCTTTCAAATTCAGGACACAAAAAAGTTAATGATAATATTGTCATAATAACGGTAGATGATGCCAGTTTTGAATATCTTCTCGAAAAGTACGGCGAGTGGCCTATTCCAAGAGATGTTTATGCCAATGTAATATATTATCTTGAAAAACAAAAACCTAAAACAATCGCTTTTGATTTTATGTTTGTAAAATCAATGAAAAGCAGACCCGCTGCTGATTTGGCGGTCTCTAAAGCGATAAATGATAATCCCAACGTTTTCGTAGGAATGAATTTTGATAATCAGTCTTACGATATAAGAAAGCCGACCAATTTACCCTCAAGATTTTCAATAAAATTAAAAAATGACGCCTCAATAGATTTTTATAAAGAATTGGAGTTCAGTAATTGCAGGTCAATTTTATCTCAACTTTTAAATGGAAAGGCAAATATAGGGATAATAAATGCATCAAGAGCCGATGATGGAATTTTGAGAAAAATGCCGCCGTTTTTGATTTATCAAAGGGAGTTTTATCCTCATCTTTCTCTTTTGGTCGCACTTGATTACCTTAAAAAAACAGAAAACCTTGATTTAAAAGATTTTCACATTGATAAACACAAAAATATGCAAATAGGTAAAAGAACAATTCCGTTTGATTCTGACGGCGGAGTAATCCTTAACTGGTATGCCCCTGCAGGAAAGGCTTTCAAATATGTTCCGCTTTACAAAGTAATTAAAGCTATGGAAAAAAATCAAAAAATGACCGATATAGATTTTAAAGATAAGCTTATTTATTTAGGTACTACCGCAGTAAGTTTGTACGATACAAAAAGTGTTCCCGTTGATAAATTATATCCGGGGGTGGAAGTACATACAACGTTTATAAACAATTTACTTGATAATAATTTCATTAAAAAAGCGGATGAATTTGTAAATATAGCAATAAGTTTGGTCTTGGCATTAATTGTCAGCATAATTGTTATAAGCACGGCATCCACGTTTATTTCTCTAAGTTCGGCTATTTTGATAACGGCTTTGTACTTAATTTTTTCTTATTACATTATGAAATTTGCAAATATCTGGGTTGGGATTGTTATGCCCATAACAGCTATAGTTCTTATGTTCGCTTTTGCTTATATAGTAAAATATTTGCTTAAATCAAGAGATTTTGAACATCAGTACAGACTTGCAACCACAGATGGGTTAACTGATTTGTATAATCACAGATTCTTTCAAGAGCAAATGATTATGCAAGTAGAAAATTGCAGGCGTTATAATTCACATTTTTCGCTTATTTTAATAGATATTGATTATTTTAAAAAGTTTAATGATAAATTCGGTCACCAATCAGGAGACGCTGTTTTAAGGCAAGTTGCGCAAGTGCTTAAAAAAAATGTCCGTTCTACAGATGTTGTTTGCAGGTACGGTGGCGAGGAAATGAGTATTATTCTTCCCAATACAGATAGAGATGAGGTTATAATTACTGCACAAAAAATCTGCCAGGCAGTAGCGGCAAAACCATTTAAACTGGGTTCAGACATTGAAAGTATTGTTACAATAAGCCTTGGAGTTTCAACTTATCCTCAAGACGGAAATAAGCCCAGCGAGCTTATAGATAAAGCCGATCAGGGACTTTATAACGCCAAAGAAAACGGAAGAAATCAAGTAGGAATTTAAACGCTTGACCAAATATTTGCAAAGAAACATTTTAGTGATAGTATTGTTTCAATGTTGTGTAGGAGTTATAAATAGGGGGATGTATGGATCAAACTAATGTTCTTTTGTTTTTGGAAAACAGAACCGAAGTATTGGATAATAAGATTGCTTTGGGCATGAAATCAAATATCGGTTGGAGTGAGCTTACTTTTAAAGGCCTAGGGCTTTTGTCCAGAAGGCTTGCCAATCACCTTATAAGAATAGGCGTTGATAAAGGCGATAGGGTTGCGATTTTATCCGAATCCATGCCTGAATGGGGTGCAGCACTTTTCGCATCGGTTTTATCAGGTGCGATTACAATCCCGCTTGACATAAAATTAACCATTTATGAGTTGACTTCAATTTTAAATGATTGCAAGCCGAAAGTTTTGCTTGTTTCAAATGCGTATCTTGAATTGGCAATAAAACTTAAAGAAGAAATTTCTTCTATAGAACAAATCGTTATTCTTAACGAAAGTCCTGCAAGTTCAGGTCATTTGAGTTTGCATAATATTGAAGATGTACCTGACAGAAAATGGCGACACAGAGCAGTAAGCAAAACGGCTTTTGTAATTTATACTTCAGGAACAACCGGAACTCCAAAAGGGGTTGAAATATCTTTTAAAAATGTTATGGCGCAAATGGATTCGGTTACACAATGCTTTGATTTGGGAATTAACGACAAATTTTTGTCAATTTTGCCAATGAACCATTTGTTTGAATTAACTGTAGGTTTCTTGTCGTTTTTGAGCAAAGGAACTTCTATATACTACTCTCAAAGCTTAAAGCCGAAGGATTTGTTTAACATAATCCAAGAAAAACAAATTACTTTCATGATTGTTGTTCCGGCTTTCTTAAAACTTTTAAAATCAAGCATTGAAAACGAAATAAATCAGGCACCGAAGCTTAAAAAGCTTATATTTAAAGGAATGTACAATTTAGCAAGCATCGTGCCGCTGACAGGATTTAGAAAGTTTTTGTTTTCGGGTATTCACAAAAAATTTGGCGGCAAATTCAAGGGTTGTATTTCAGGCGGTGCGCCTTTAGATGTTGAAGTCGGAAAATTCTTTAATATTTTAGGAATACCTGTTTTTGAAGGTTACGGACTTTCAGAGGCAAGCCCTGTTGTAGCGACAAATCGGCATGGAAAAAATAAACTTGGTTCCATCGGACCTGCTATTCCTAATGTTCAAGTCAGGATTGACCCTCAGACCGGAGAACTTTTGGTAAAAGGCGATAATGTAATGAAAGGTTATTATAATTTACCTGAACTTACCGCTCAAGTTATCGACCAAGACGGTTGGCTTCACACAGGCGATATCGCAAGAATTGATAAGGATGGCTATATCTTTATTACCGGCAGAATTAAGAGCATGATTGTTCTATCAGGCGGTAAAAAAGTATTCCCCGAGGAAGTGGAAGCTGTTTTGGAAAAAAGCCCGAAATTTGCAGAAATTTGTGTCTTTGGCGCAAAACGTTTCGGCGGGCAAAAAGACGGTACAGAAGATGTTTTTGTTGCTGTTATGCCTTCTGAAAAAATTCTTAGTAGTGGCTTAAGCGATGAAGATATTAACAACGAAATAAGAGCGGAAGTTAAAAAACTGTCGGAAAAACTTTCTTCTTATAAGCGGCCTACAAATGTTATTGTGGTTAAAGATCCGTTTCCAAGGACCGCAACAAAAAAAGTTAAAAGAAATGAAGTTAAAAAAGAACTCTTGGGAGTCTGAGGATAATAGAGAAGAAATGAGAGTTAAGAGGGGCGGATTTTTCTTTGAAAAATCCGCCCCAATTTTTTATTTTAATTAATCAATTTTGCCAGCCTGAAAAGATAATCGTCGTTTGTTTTATGAATCATCGGTTCAGGGATAAATAGTTCTTTAAATTTTTCAATCGCATAGCGGTCTGTCATGCCCGAAATGTAGTCACAGACTATTCTTTGGGTTTTTTCTTCGTTGCACATGGGAGTTAAAAGCTCCACGTAGTAATTGAACAATTCTTTGATTATTTTTTTGGCTTTGCCCTCTTCAAGTTTAGCGGGAGAATCAATATAAACGTGTTCGAACATCCATTGTCTTAGTTTTGTCGTGTAAGCCCAGCCTTCTTCGCTCATTGTCACAGTAGGTTTTCCGATTGAATTTTCGACAATTTCTTCAATCATTTTGTTAAGCCTTTTTTTCTGGATTGAAGAAAAATATTTTATGCAATCTTGTGGAAGGTCGCTTTCTGAGATAATTCCTGCGCGGATTGAGTCTTCTATATCGTGATTAATGTAGGCAATTTTATCTGCAAGCTGTACGATTTGCGCCTCAGGGGTTTTGGGCTGAAAACCCCATGTATGGGTTAAAATTCCGTCAATGGTTTCCTGACAGAGGTTTAAATCTTCCAGAACTTCAACCACACGAACGCTTTGCAGATTATGGTGAAAGCCACCCGGCATAAGCTCATCCAAAACGCCTTCTCCGCAGTGTCCGAAAGGCGTATGCCCCAAATCATGGCCTAAAGAAATCGCTTCGACCAAGTCTTCATTTAAGTTAAGCGCGCGTGCGATTGTTCTTCCTATTTGAGAAACTTCAAGAGTGTGTGTCAAACGGGTTCTGAAATGATCGTCAAAAGGCGATAAAAACACTTGTGTTTTATGCTTAAGGCGTCTAAAAGCTTTGGAATGTACAATTCTGTCTCTGTCGCGCTGAAAATCGGTCCTTAAAGGACATGAGTCTTCCTGTTTTTTTCTGCCGACAGAAAATCTGCTTTTTGTGGCAAATTCGCTCAGGTTATCGATTTCGCGCTGCTCCAACTTGTATTTAATTGTATTTTCTTCTGTATTAATCGCCATTTAATCAACCCTCGTTTCTGTCATCCTGAACTTGTTTGACTTCTTTTCCCGAAATCTTTGATTTCGTGGAAAATGTCCTTACGGTATATATGGATTGTTCATTCTTTAGCTTTTGTTGTCAATAGTATCAGGATCTGCCCAACTCAGTTTGCTGGTAAGATGCTGATACGTCGCAAGCGACACCCTCCCTTGTAATCCTCGCTTCGCTTCGGAAACAAGAGGATTTGTAAATTCAGCATGACAGCTTGATTTTAACCCCACAATTATACCATGTTATTTTTTTATAATAAAATATAATTGTGGAGGTGAAAATGAAAAAATTTTTTAACGATTATATTCAGACCTTAGAAACATACATTATGTTTAAGATTTCTGAGGAAGTGGCTCGTATTAAGCCTGATTTGATTTCAAAAGGCAGAAGCCCGATAGCATTGTCTTTGGGCGCGCCTGTTGATAATCCTCCTCAATTTGTTATTGACAAATTAAAAGATGCGCTTGATGTTGAAGGAATCCACTCTTATTCAAGCCCAAAAGGCGAAGCTTTTTATCTGGAAGCCGTTGCAAAAAGGATGAAAGAGCGCTTCGGGGTTGATTTAGAGTCTAAAACAGAAGTTTTTTCGCTTATCGGTTCAAAAGAAGGTTTGGCAAATTTTATCAGGGCTTTGATTACGGCCAAAAAAGACGAATTTGAGCGCGATATTATCTTAATTCCCGATCCCGGATACGCATCTTACAAAGAAATGATAAAGGTTTCAGGCGGGGTGGGATATTCAATCCCTCTGACTTATGAGAACAATTACATGCCCGATATGGAAGAAGTTTTGGCGCAGCTTAAAAAAGAGGGTTACGATGAGAAAAAAATTAAAGCGTTGGTGATAAATTACCCTAACAATCCGCTTGGCGCGACAGCTACGCTTGATTATTTTAAAAAATTGGTTGAATTTTGCAAAAAACACAATATTTTGCTTATATCAGATGCGGCTTATACGGATATGTATTTTGACGAAAATGACCGCCCGCACAGTGTTTTAGAACTTGAAGGCGCAAAAGATATTGCGGTTGAATTTTTCAGCTTTTCAAAACCTTATGCGATGACAGGTTGGCGTTTGGGTTGGGTTTGCGGTAATTCCGAGGCGGTTTCGATTTTCGGTAAGCTTAAAACCACGATTGATACAGGGATTTTTAAAGCCTTGCAAAAAGCGGCATCTGAAGTCTTGAACTCAAAAGAGGGTGAAGAATACATTAAAAAAGCAAATGCAGGGTTTAAAAAGAAACAGGATATTTTTATAAAAGGGTTGTCAGAATTAGGTTGGGACATTGACAATATTAACATTCCAAATGCAACTTTTTATCTGTGGCTGCCTATTCCGCCAAGATATAAAACATCAAAAGAATTTACCGACGATTTGATGAGAACCTCCGGCATTATAGCCGTTCCCGGCGACGGCTTTGGGAAATACGGCGAAGGATTTTTTAGAATTTCAATCGTCTGCAGCGATGAAAATATTTATGAAGTCATTGATAGAATGAAAAAAGACGGATTTTATTTTAATAATTAAATATTTCAAATACTAAAAAGCGGCGGGTTTTCGTTTCACGAAAACCCGCCCTGTTTATTAATGATTTTTATGCTCAAACTTGGAAGTTATTCGGTTCTTTTTCAAATTCGCTTTTTGCGTCGCCTAATTTAAAGGCGTTGTAATTTACAAAAATTAACAAAAATTAGGCTTAGTGTAGGGTGTGAGAAAAAATTATTGATGTTAAAATGTTATTGAAGGATTAGGTGAGTATGAGTAGTGTAACGTTTGAGGATGTTGTATCTCAAATTAAGGATAGATTGGATATTTTGGATGTCGTTTCAAAAGACGTTATCTTGAAAAAATCCGGCGGGAATTACTGGGGATTGTGCCCTTTTCATAAAGAAAAAACCCCCTCGTTTTCTGTTAATCCCGCAAAAGGGATTTATAAGTGCTTTGGTTGCGGAGAAGGCGGCGATGCGCTCAGCTACATCATAAAAACTCGCGGAATAAATTTTTCAGAACTTATAAAAGAGCTTGCAAGCGAGTTCGGGCTTGAATTGCCATCGACTTTTTCGGGTGTAAAAAATAAAGACGTTAAAGACCAGATGATTAAGGCGTGCGCAAAAGCGGCAGAATTTTACCAACAAGTACTTTTTGCTTCATCTGAGGGCTCAACCGCACTTTCTTATCTTAACAACAGGGGAATTGACGAAAAAATTATAAAAAGATATTCGCTGGGGCTTGCTTCAAAAGAGCCTAATCACCTTTACGTTTCGCTTAAAGACAAGTTTTCCGACGATGTTTTGGAAAAAGCAGGACTTGTCCTTAAATCTTCAAAAGGGACTTACACGGACAGGTTCAGAAATAGAATTATAATTCCTATTCACGATGAAATGGGCGACATTGTTGCTTTTGGCGCGCGCGCCCTTGAAGAAGGCCAGAACCCCAAATATTTAAATTCTTCTGATTCTTTGATTTATAACAAAAGCAAGATTTTATACGGGCTTTACTTTGCAAAAGAAGCCATAAAGCAGTCTGATAGCGTGATTGTAATGGAAGGCTACTTTGATGTAATCTCCGCGCAGGCAAACGGAATCGAAAATTGCGTTGCATCATGCGGAACGTCACTTACAACAGAGCACATAAAGCTTATTTCAAGATATTCAAAGTCAAGAAAAATTTATCTTTCTTTTGACACAGATTCTGCAGGGCTTAAAGCGGCTCAAAGAGGCGCAGAGATTATTAAAGAAGCGTTTACGGGGCTTGGAAACGTAAAACAGTTTGACGAATCCTATTCCAGCACAAGCAATGAAAAATATGCCTGCGAAATCCGCGTAATTACTCCGCCCGAAGGCAAAGATCCCGATGAATTCATAAGAACAGCCGGAGCAAAAGAATATGCAAAATATCTTGAACACGCTCCGCTTTTGCTCGATTTTCAGCTTAATCAGGTCTTAAAACAGAAAAACGAAGCAAAAACTCCGACCGAAAAATTGAAGTTGGTTAAAGAAATTATTCCGATTTTAGCTGAAATCCAGAATAAAATTATTCTTTCAGAGTATATTAAGATGGTGGCTTCAGCTTTGAATATCGATGAAGAGGCTCTGCAAAAGGAAATTAAGAAAATTGATTTTCAAAAACCATTGTCAAATAATGTTTTGAATCCAATTGTAACAAAATCTTCAAATATCATGGAAAAAGCGCAAAAAAATTTATTGAGCCTTTATTTAATAAATGAAAGTCATTTCACATTTCAACAGATAAACGAAATGATTAGCAATATTAAATTTGATCATGAAAAATTAATAATTGTTAAAACTACAATTGACAAATTAATATGTACCGTAAATAATGTGAAAGCATTAATTGAGCAATTATACATTAATTTTGTTCAAGACGAGGAAATAAAGGCAATTATTACAGATTTAATATGCATATCAGAAACTTTTAATAACCTATCAGAAACAGACTTTAAGGCCGTTATTGATGAAAATATCAATAAAATTCGGCAATGTCAGCGGGAAATTGAAAGAAATGAAATGAGAAATTTGTACAAAAACGTAAATGATGATGATACAGAAGCCCTAAAAGTACAAATTCAACTAAGAGATAAAATTAAAGACACATTTCGGAGATAATAATGAAAAAAAGACAAACAAATACCTCAGTTATTAGCATTATGGAAGAAGATGAAAATTTAGATTTAATTTCAGCCGATGAAGAAAAAGATCACGTGGATGACTTGGTTCCTGATGAAAATACCCCTTACTTACATGTAGAAATAGGTACAGATAACATTGAAGATATAGTTTCATCTGCAAAAATGGGCAATAAAATGGGTTTTGATGATATTTTTGTTATGGAAACAGCAGAAGTCGGAGAAACTTTGACCGATTTTGAAGCACCTAAAGGCATCGCAGTCGATGATCCGGTTAGGCTTTATCTGCGTGAAATCGGACGAATTAAACTTCTTTCAGCCAATGAAGAAATAGAATTGGCAAGAAAAATAATACAGGGCGGCACACCCGGTGCTATCGCAAAAAGAAAACTCGTTCAGGCAAACTTGCGCTTGGTTGTAAGTATCGCCAAAAAATATGTCGGACGAGGAATGCTTTTCCTTGACTTGATTCAAGAAGGTAACCTGGGACTTATCAGAGCTGCCGAAAAATTCGATCATGAAAGAGGATTTAAATTCTCAACTTATGCAACATGGTGGATTAGGCAGGCAATTACCCGCGCTATCGCCGATCAGGCTCGTACAATAAGAATCCCTGTCCACATGGTTGAAACCATTAATAAACTTAAAAAAGTTACAAGAAGACTCGCTCAGGAACTTTCCAGAAAGCCGACCGAAGACGAATTAGCTATTGAAATGAATGTGAGCATACCGAAATTAAGAGAAATCATTAAAATAGCTCAAGAGCCTTTGTCTTTGGAAACGCCTATTGGCAAAGAAGAAGACTCAAGACTGGGTGATTTTATTGAAGATAAGGAAGCAGATGCACCTGTAAAGACCGTTGCATCAGAACTTTTGAGAGAAGATTTAGCAGATGTACTTTGTACACTTTCTCCAAGAGAGCGTGATGTTTTAAGACTAAGATTTGGTATGGATGACGGACGTCAACGCACATTAGAAGAGGTCGGACAGCTTTTTGGCGTTACTCGTGAGCGTATAAGACAAATCGAGGCAAAAGCACTTAGAAAACTTAGACACCCTAATCGCAGTAAGCGTTTAAGAGAATATGTCGATGCTTAGAGCATAAAATATTAAAATAGGCGGTTTTGCATTTGCAAAACCGCCTATTTGTTAGCTTGGTTGAATGGCTGAAAAGCAGAAAGAGGGCAAGTAATTTGTCTTTCTGTGCGATGGCGAAGAATCTAGTTTTACGTCATTGCGAGACATCGATTATCGGCTTTGAAAATTATTGCCCACCGAAGCAATCTAAAAAAGGGTGCGCAGTCGCACACTATCTACTGCTCGCTTGCTTCTTGGATTATTCGGGTACGCATAGTCCTTCATTTCGTTTTTAAAATTGCTTTCGCAATTTTAGCACTCTATCGGACTATTTGCTCTTACGGGCTGGGTTCGCTGTCGCTCACACGGCGCCCTCCCGAAAATCCGTTGTCACTATTGAAATACCTGTGCTAAAGAGTGAACTATCTAAGCAATCCGTGACGCCATTTTCTACGGCTCGTTCCTCGCCTTGAAAAGAAGGCAAAACCGCCTGTGCAATCAAAGATTGCTTCGTTCATTCCGTTATCACTTCATTCACAACGGCGGTATCGTAATGTTGCCCTGCTTGCCTTGCTTAGACTGCGCTCGCAATAAACGGCACCGCTTACAACAAAATCGAAAAGCGTCGTTTCCGATTATTGTTGTTCGCTCTCTACCTCTCAGAAAAAGATACTTAATCTTTTTCTTCGGCAGAGTGTTCGTGCCTCTGCTCGCTTGTGTCACTATTGTGTATCTACGCTAAAGAGTGGAACTATATAAGCAAGTCGTGACGCCATTTTCTACGGCTCGTTCCTCGCCTTGAAAAGAAGGCAAAAAAAACCACTCTAGTGATAGAGTGGGTCGTTTTCTGCATCCTAATGGTCTCTTTTTAGTGTTTATATTTAGGAGTTTATATGTTTAGGGTTAAATGTATTATTTAAAAACTTTGCTATTTAGTGTTTCAGCTACACTTAAATCTATATTTCTATTATGACATATTATTTTTTTTTGTCAACCCTTTATTTATATTTTAATTTTTTTTTAATTAAAATATAAAAACTTTCTTTAAAAACTACTACACAGTACGTATTTGCCGTTTTTACAAAAATTAATATTTTAAATTTTATTGTTAAGTTTTTTATTTTTTTGCCTGAGCGTTAACATATACGTTTTTTTGTACTAAAATTAGTAATACAGATAATCGAAGAGGAATTTAAGTTGAAAAATAAGTATTATTTTATTGCAATTGGCGGAATCGGGATGAGCGGGTTGGCAAAATACCTTGTGGAAGACGGGTTTGAGGTTTTAGGCTCTGACATTAAAGAAAACAGAAATATTATTGAGTTAAGAAAATTAGGGGCAAAAATTTTTATAGGTCATGATGAAAACAATTTACCGCAAGATTGTGTTGTTATTGCAAGCACAGCTATAAAAGAAAATAATCCCGAATTAATAAAAGCAAGAAAACTCGGGCTTGAAGTCTTGCACCGCTCGGACATGCTCAACAGGATTTCAAAAGGACTTGATAAACCCAAAAAGAAATATTTTCTGGGATATTCAGGTACTCACGGAAAAACCACTACAAGCGGCATTTCTGCCTATGTGCTTGAAAAAGCGGGGCTTTCGCCGTCTTTTGTCGTCGGAGGGATTTTGCCCGAATACGGTATAAATTCTCAGGCTGGAAACGGCGATTTTTTTGTCGCCGAACTTGACGAAAGCGACGGGACTATCGTTAAATATCAGCCTGAAATAAGCGTTATAAACAATTTGGAAGTTGATCATGTCGATTTTTACACAGACGGTTTAGAGGGTATTTTAAATACTTTTAAAAAGTATCTGGACACATTGCCTGAAGGTGCTAAAATCATTATAAACAACGATTGTGGCGGTAATTTGAAGTTAATGGAGCAAAATCCGCAAAAGCAATTTATCACTTTCGGTTTAAAAGAAGCTGATTATGTTGCTAAAAATATTGAATATAAAGGCAAAGAAACGTCTTTTGATATTTTTTACAAAGGGCAATTTTTAATCAATTTAAAAATTCAGCTTCGCGGCAGGCACAATGTTTACAATGCTTTGGCGGTTTTGGCTAGTTTTCGTGAAGCTAATTTGGATATCGAAGTGTTGAAAGAGCATTTTTATACTTTTACGGGCATGGGAAGGCGTTTTCAGCTTAAAGCCGAATTTGACGGGATAAGCGTTTATGACGATTACGCTCATCATCCGACTGAAATCAAAGCTACGCTTGATTCCGCACAATCTTTGCATGATAAAAAAATTATAGCTGTTTTTCAGCCGCACAGATACACAAGATTTCAAGGGCTTTGGGATGAATTTTTGGGTGCTTTTAACGGTGTGGATGAAGTTGTAATCACCGACATTTATTCAGCCTCGGAAGAACCTATTGAAGGGGTTAATCCGCAAAAATTCGCTCAGGAACTTTTTCAAAAAACAGGAATTAAATGTACTCATTTGCAAGGAAATATTAACGAAGTTGCACAACAACTGTTAGGAATGTTAAAATCAAATGATGTGGTGATAGGACTTGGAGCAGGAAGCATTACAAGCTTGGGGGCAGAACTTCTCAAAGCAAGAGAAAGTATTTCTAAAGTATGACGGATATTGAAGTTAAGAACAATTTTCAGTTGAAAAATCTTACCTCGTTTAAGATTGGCGGGGCAGCTGAAAAACTGTACTTTCCTAAATTTCAGCAGGAATTTGTTCATCTGCTTAAAAATCTTGTCAATCCTTTGATTTTCGGGAATTGGTCCAATGTTTTGATTTCATCCGATGGAATTAAAGGTGAGGTTATAAGCACCTCCAAGCTTGATAAATTCGAGATTAAAGGCACAAAAATATATGCCGATTGCGGTGTAAAAGGACCTTTGCTTGCTCAAAAAGCCCAAGAAAGCGGGCTTACAGGATTTGAGTTTATGATAGGTTTCCCCGGTTCTTTGGGCGGCAATATTTATATGAACGCATCTGCGCATGCCCAATGTATAAGCGATTTTTTGGTAAGCTGCTGTGTTTTTGACACACAAAAAAAAGAAATTTTGGTACTTGAGAAAAAAGATTTATGCTGCGCTTACAGAAGCTCTGTTTTGCAGAAAAAGCCTTACATTTTGCTTTCTGCGGAATTTGAACTGAAAAAGGCAAAAAAAGAAGAAATTGATGCTTTGGTTGAGCGAAATATGGAATTCAGGAAAAATTTTCAGCCTGCGCTTAATTCACCCAATGCCGGAAGTATTTTTAAAAATCCTGAAAACGATTCAGCAGGAAGGCTTTTGGATAAGGCAGGTGCTAAGGAACTTGAATTCGGCGGAGCTAAAGTTTGGCAAAATCATGCGAATTTTATTGTAAACACAGGAAATGCAACATCAGAAGATGTTTTAGAATTGATGTTGAAGATGTATAATCTGGTTAAGGATAAATATACTATTGAATTGTCGCCCGAGATAAAGTATTTCGGTGAAAAATCAAAAAGAGAGGCACAGATATGCAATATTCTGTACGGTCAAAAACAGATAAAAACTCAAAAATAGCGGTTTTATGCGGGGGGATGTCATCTGAGAGAGAAGTTTCTTTGCGTTCGGGCAAAAACTGCCATGCCGCACTTTTAAGGTTGGGGTTTAAAAACGCTGTTCTTGTTGATGTTGGCGAAGATATAGCCGAAAAATTAAAGGAAGGCAAGTTTGAGATTGCCTATAACGCGCTTCACGGAAAATATGGCGAAGATGGTTGTATTCAGGGGCTTTTAGAGATTTTGAAAATCCCCTACACGGGTTGTGGGGTTATGGCAAGTGCTGTTTGCATGAACAAGGAATATACGAAAAAAATTCTTTCTACCGCTAAAATTCCGCTTATTAAATCTGTTTTTATACAAAAAGGCGAAGATGTTTTAAAAGCTGTAAAATCACTAAAATATCCGCTTATGGTAAAGCCGGTTTCGGAAGGTTCAAGTTTTGGGATGAGTAAGGTTGAAAATGAAACTGAACTTGTAAAAGCGGTTAAAGAGGCACAAAAATACAATCCGGATGTGCTCATAGAAGAATATTTGGTCGGAATTTGCTCGACAGTCGGTGTTTTAGATGACGGTGATAAAACTTTTGCAACAGAAATCCTTGAACTTCGTCCCAAAAACGAGTGGTACGATTATGAAGCAAAATATACAAAAGGTATGACGGATTTTATTTTGCCTGCCGAAATTTCTGCCGATATGACAAAAAAAATTAAAGAGCTTGCGGTTAAGGCGCATAAAGTCACAGGCTGCTCAGGGGTTTCAAGGGTAGATTTTCACATAGTCGGTGATATTCCTTATGTGCTTGAAGTAAATACAAGCCCTGGAATGACCGACACAAGCGATCTTCCTGCGCAAGCGGCTTGCATGGGAATTGAATATGATAATTTGGTGTTGTTAATCTTAAACAGTGCGGGTTTAAATAAGTAATGAATGATTTTCAAGAAGAAGAAAAAGTAAGTCCGGTCAATATCCAAAGACGCTTACAAAAGAACAAAATGGAAAGAAAGGTCCGTCAAACTCAGATGTGGCTCAAGCGTTTCCGTGCTTTTGCAAGGCTGATGACGATAATTTTTCTTTTATTTCTCGGATACTTTTTGTTAAAATTGCCTCAGTGGTATCTGCCTAAAAATGTTTTTAATTCGCTTGACAACCCTGCTTTGGAGATTTTGAACAATAAAATTGTTCCTTCATACAAGATACTTGCAGCTTTGCGTCGTACTGATATTCCACCGCAGCCTGTTTATTTGATTGAAACAGATGATATTAAAAAGAATATTATGCAGCTTGAACCTGTCGAGAATGTTTTTATCAGGCGGTTTTGGTTTCCCGCAAGGCTTCAGATTATAATTCAGGAAAGGGTGCCAATAATTACGATTTCGCCTGCTGCCGATGTGCCTCCGATTGCCTTTTTTGCCAGAGGAGGGAAACTTATCGGCAGAGATTATATGCCGCTGAATAAATCATTTAAGACAATTTTAGTTTTGTCTTATGGGCTTAGAGGCGATGATTACAGGAATTGGGACAATTCAAAAATTCGGCTTATTGAAAAAATTGCAAAAGCGGTTGAAGTTTATTCGGGCGAAGGGGTGGAATACATCGACTTCAGGCTCCCCGATGATATTTATGTTAAGCTTAAGACTGCAAACATTCGACTGGGAGTTTTGGATGATAACGTTTTTGAGCGTATAAAAAAGCTTCCTGCAATTTTGCCGCAGATAAAAACTTTGGATAAAAAGATTAAATACGTTGATCTGCGCTGGAAAGACGCAAGTTATATTAAATTGGAATAGGGAGAAAAAATATGAAAATTGCTTTGGCACAAGTTAAATTACGCACGGGAGATTTTGAAAATAATTTTAAAAAAGTTATTGAAAATATAGAAGCTGCTGTCAAAAGTAAGGCGGAAATTGTAATTTTTCCTCAACAAACGCTTTGTTCGGCAGGAATTAAAGATTTGTGCATGGACAGGGAATTTTTGAAAAAACAAGATGATTTTCTTAACAAAATTGCCGAAAAAAAATATAAAATCCCTGTAATTCTTGGCTCTTCTGCTTTTTGTTTTGACAAATGCTACAATAAATTTTTAGTTGTTGTTGACGGAAAAATTCAGGTTCTTGAAGGCGGAAAATTTACTTTTAAAGACAAAAATCTTGTTATTTCGGAAAATTTAATCCTGAATACTGCCTGTGATGTTTTTGTTTGGGCGAAAAATGCTCCTTTCACAATAGAGTCAAACAGAAAAAATATCGCCGCTGCAAAAAAATTCCTTAAAGGTCACGGGTGCAAATTTGTTTATGCAAACGCCGTTGCCATGGCAGATGAAAATATTTATGCGGGGCAAAGCTTTGCCCTAAACGAAAAAGGCGAACAGGTTTGGCAGTCACCGATTTGCGTGGAAGAATTGAAAATAATTAATTTTTCGGCAAAATATAAAGAGCCTTTTTACTGCTTTGAGCAGGAAGTTTTTGAAGTTTTGACTTTTGCTTTAAGAGAATACTGTGAAGTTTTCGGGTTTAAAAAAGTTCTTTTGGGACTTTCAGGAGGGATAGATTCTGCACTGACCGCCGCTTTGGCGGTCAGTGCCTTAGGAAATAAAAATGTTTCGGGAATTTTGATGCCGAGCATGTTTTCTTCAGAAGGCAGTGTCAAGGATTCCGAAAAATTGGCTAAAAATTTGGGAATTAAGACCAGAACAATGCCCATAACAGAGCTTTTTGACCATTTTATTGAAGATGTTGCAAAAGAAAGAAAACACGATGTCGCGGAAGAAAATTTGCAGGCAAGGCTTCGCGGGATTATCTTGATGTTTTTCTCAAACAGGGAGCATCATTTGGTACTTTCCACGGGCAATAAATCAGAAGTTGCAATGGGTTATGCCACTTTATACGGTGATATGGTTGGAGGATATAATCTTATCGGAGATTTAACCAAAACCAGAGTTTACGCACTTTCTAACTGGATTAACAGAAAAGGTGAGGTTATTCCTCAAGATATTATATCTAAAGCACCTTCTGCAGAACTCAGACCGGGTCAACTCGATGAGGATTCTCTTCCCAAATACAAAGTGTTGGACGAAATCATTGAAATGTATATAGAAAAAGAGCTTCCGGTGAGTGAAATTTACAAAAATCACGATAGAGCATTGGTTGATGATACGATTAAGCGGATTTATCATGCGCAGTATAAACGCAAACAGACTTGTATGGGCGTAAGGCTTACGCAAAGGGCGTTTTGCTCAAACGTTGCAATTCCTATCGTGCAGAAGTTTTATTAATCATTTTCGTTGTAAACAAACTTTTTGCGAAGCTGCCATTGGGCTACGGTTAAAATAAGAATAATAAAAAACAAAACGTAGGCAATGGCACTTGCTTTGCCTATTTTAAAGTATTCAAAAGCATTTTTGTAAACCGCATAAACCAAAACATTTGTGCTTTCTAACGGTCCGCCCTGTGTCATCAGATAAATCAGGTCAAAAACCTGAAAAGAGCTTATGCAGGTGATTATTACAACAAAAAATATCGTGGGCGATAAAAGCGGAACGGTTATAAACCTGAAAGTATCAAAAAAGTTTGCTCCGTCGATTTTTGCAGCTTCAAAAAGTGACTGGTTTATCGCACTCAGTCCCGATAAAAAAATCACCATGTTGTATCCTATTAATTTCCACACTGAAACTATTATCAATGCAGGCATGGCAAAGTTTACATCGTAAAGCCAGTTAATATTTAATTTCAAAACGTAGTTTAAAATTCCGATATTTGGATCAAAAATCCACTGCCAAATCACCGCTATTACTATCATAGGCGTAATAAAAGGCAGAAAATAAGCTGTTTTATAAAACTCAGAACCTCTTATTTTTGAATTCAAAATACAGGCTAAAAACAAAGGAATTATCACCGCAAAAACAGAAGTTGAAAGCGCATAGACTACAGTATTTAAAAGAATTTTGCCAAATAGCGGTTCGGTAAAAATTTCTTTGTAGTTATTTAATCCTACAAATTTAGCTTTTGTAAGCAAATCCCAATCCATAAAACTTAAGCCTAAAGAACAGATAACAGGAATTATTATAAAAATAAATGTTCCCAAAAGTGCCGGAAGAATAAAAACCCAGCCTGCAAAAGATGCATTATTCGACACTTTTGATAAAAAATTCTTCATATTCATGTTATTATTATATTATAAAGCTTATAGATAATACAACTCAAGCTAACTGTCATCCCGAACTCGTTTCGGGATCTATCCATATTGCAAAGTCGGCAAGATGCTGAAACAAGTTCAGCATGACATTGTGGGTGCAGATGATAGTATTGCTTGGAAATAAAATCATGGAGATATTATGGCTGCGCAATTATTGGAAAGTGCTTTCGGGAAAAATGATATAAGAGGAATTTACGGAAAAGATATTACAGAAGAACTTTTTTACTATATCGGAAAAGGTTTTGTTCAATATATAGGTGCAAAATCAAGAAAAACGCCTGCCCAGATGTGGATTACAGTAACGCAAGATGCCAGAAATCACTCTCCCGCCCTTGCAAAAGCACTTATTAACGGTGTTGTTTCCACAGGTGCAAACGTTGTGGATTTGGGACTTGCGCCAACTCCTATCGGGTATTATTCGGAAGTGGTCGGAATAGACCCTTCTGTTAAAGGCGATGAAGAAATAACAGGGGCGTTAATTATAACAGCAAGCCACAACCCCAGTCAGTATAACGGCTTGAAGATGACTTTTAACAAGCAGTCATTGAATGAATTTCAGATAAAAGAAGTCAAAGAATATACCTTGCAGGAAGCGCAAAAAGCTGTTTTATCGACTAATGTGGGAAGCTTAAAACACTACGATTTAATTCCCGATTATGTTGAAGTTATGAAGAAAAATTTCGGCAGAGTCGGAGAAGGTATAAAAGTCGTTGTTGATAGTGCAAATGCAACAGGCGGAGTTGTTGCCCCCAATTTATACAGAGCCTTGGGCTGTCAAGTGGTTGAACTTTATTCAAGCCCTAATGGAAATTTCCCTCATCATCATCCAAATCCAAGCGATGAAAGAACCTTAACCTATATTAAAAAGAAAGTTTTGGAAACGGGTGCCGACTTTGGAATAGCTTTTGACGGCGATGCAGACAGAATCGGAGTTATTGATTCTAAAGGCAAAAGCATGACAGGCGACAAACTTCTTTTGATTTACGCGCAAGATGTGATTGAAAAATTGAAAGATGCGCCTAAAAAACCGATTATAGTGTCTGAAGTCAAATGTTCGCAAGTCCTCTATGACAAGATAAACGAACTTGGCGGCGAAGCTGTTATGTGCAAAACAGGGCATGGTTTTATTAAAGGTAAAATGAAAGAAACAGGAGCAGTGCTGGCTGGCGAAATGAGTGGACACATTTTCTTTAAAGACAGGTATCACGGCTTTGATGATGCGGTTTATGCGGGATGCAGAATTATTGAAATCGTTGCAAACAAAAAACGTGAAAACCCCGATTTTAAAATCGAACAGTTGTTGAAGCCCTTTGATGAGGTTTTTTCATCTCAGGAAGTAAGATTTCCATGTCCTG
>Ga0116170_10001048_pt1 | contig 28659 bp, 31 predicted proteins | sample AD_JPNHW1_MetaG_FD_89797 | JGI IMG/M metagenome (GOLD analysis project Ga0116170, IMG submission 89797) | Active sludge microbial communities of municipal wastewater-treating anaerobic digesters from Japan - AD_JPNHW1_MetaG | ecosystem: Engineered > Bioreactor > Anaerobic > Digestate | place... | reverse complement strand
TAAACTGTAACTGAGTTTGAAGAACTGCAGCTCTTAAAGACAGGCATTTATCTAACCATATCTTTTTAATTTCAATATTAGCTTTGTTTAAAGCTTTAGAGTGAGTAAGCCCTTGATTCATTAGTTCTTCAATTCTAATATTTTTATCAAACGATATGTCAATATTGTTAGCTTCTACAATCATTTTTAACTGCTTAAACGAGGAATAACGATCTTTAAAATAATCAATTTGAAGCTCTAATTCTTCAGAAATAATTTGCTCTTTGCTGATACCTTCCTTTATTTTTTTTATAAATCTGGAAGGAGTTACAGAAACTGTTGTAAGGCTATCAGAATATAACATGATTTCTCCTTTTCTTTACGATAGTGAAGGGATGGAATAGTTTTCTTCCAGCTCATCAAAAAACTCCTGAATTTTGATTCTGGAATGCAGTGCTTCTACCTTATCTCTTTCAATGTTTGAAAGATGAACATTTGTGATATTGAGCTTTTTTGCTAAATCTTTTTGTGAAAGTTTCGCTTTGACTCTTAATCTTTTGATCTCATGACCTTTTAAAATCATTATTACTCCTTTGAAATTAAACGAAAAGTATAAAAACAGTTGACAAATTTAATCAAATTGTTTAAAATCACTCTATGAATAATGACAGATTAAAATATTTATTTAAAATGTCAAGATAAAAATAAACAAATATTTTAATAGGAGATAAAATGAGTAAAGAAAAGATTGATTACATTGGTGACAGGCTAAAAGAATTAAGGCTTAAAAATGAAAAAAGAATTAAAGATGTAGCAGATGAATTAGGATGTACACAACAATATATCAGCCAAATTGAAAAAAATGTACAAGATGTTAATAGGACTATGCTTATGAAATTAAGTAGATTTTATAATGTAAGTGTAGATTACCTAATTTTTGGAGATATTGAGGAAGAAAAACAAATTAAAAATGAAGATTTTAAAGAGGATTTAGGCTCAACAATTGAAAATAAACAGATTAATGAAATAATAGAATCTCATCGAAATTTATCAGAAGCTCATGTTACTATTAGTAAGACTAATAATGACTTATCATCACAGATTATCAAGATAAATGACTTTATGATTGAAATTTTTAAACAGAAATTTTAAAAAGACTTGACAAAATAAAATATCTGTTTATTTTTAGACCCAAGCTTAAAAAGCTTAGGTCTTTGACATAAAGAATAGCGTGTGAGAAAGTCAAGACAGAGCCGGTTGTCTACGACAAAATTATGAGTTATGAATTATGACTTATGAATTTAGCAACGAAAAAACAATATTTAAAAAGACAAACAGAGGCACAGAATGACAGAAGAACAAACAGAATATGAATACCGGTTTATCATGATAGAAGGTAATCAACAATTACAAAATTATCAGGATGATGGCTGGATAATGCCAAGAGATTTAGACAGCATAAGTCCTTGTTATAAAACTGGAAACATTATTGAAATCAAAAGAAAGATAAAGAGCGGGACGGCTCAATAATTATTTATTCTTTATTGTTAATTGTATCAGATGAATGTTCAACAAGTAAAGCAAGCTTATTGAAATTAACATTATTAGTGTTATTATCGAACTTAAATACCTCAATGCTCAGAATATTGCCAGGCAATTCGATAGTTTCTACAACTTTATCTTTATTATTTAGTTTAGCCAGATCAACTACAATAAGTGATCTTTTATTTGTTTTCATTTTATCTCCTTTCTTGTCCCGCTCCGATTAAAACAAAACTTAAACATTCAAACATAAACAACAAAATATGGTAATGTCAAGACTTTTCTCACAGATATTCAAATATAGAGGTGGCTTTTCAGGGAGTTTGAAAAAATATTGACTAAAAATGTTATTTTGATATGTGTGTTGGAGAGGTAAAGATGATTTCATTTATAAAAGGATTATTAAAAGCTTTCAATGTATTTGGAAGTATGGCTGATTATCAGGAAAGAGTCAGACAAGATAAAAATATATCAGTATCTGAATCTTTTAAAGCTGTTGGCTCATGCTTAAACAAAGGAATAGAACAATATGAAAACTATAGAAGATAATTATAGAGAAGTACTCGAAAAAAAGAAAGATCAAGTAAAAACAAAAAGATTTAGTGAAGCAATAGAGAAGTTTAAAGAACTCGAAGGCAGAGGATTAGTGAAAAAACGAGGATTTCAAATTGAAACTAATATGAATACTTATATATTTAAACTAATGACATCAAAATAAATAATAACCAGACTTTCTGAGAAGCCACCTTTAGCCGGGTGGCTTTTTTCATTTTCTTTCATCAACCTGATCCTTAGGGCACTTTGCGCGAAGTGCCCTTCCCTTTCTAAAAGTCGCCGGATGTCAAACAAAAGCTTTGAGAGCAAATAAAAGGGAAAAGGAAAATAAAAGATGAAAGATCAAGACCAGGAACAACAAGTCTTTATTCATCGCAAAGGATTCACCGTTGTATTTAACAACATCGTTTATGATGAGAGATTATCACTTAAAGAAAAAGGTTTGATGACATACCTGTTATCAAAACCATTGGACACTTGGAAATTCAGGATTTCCGAAATTGCAAAGAATAATCGAGATGGAATAGAAAGTATTTATTCAGGACTGCGCAACCTGAGAAAATATGGTTATGTAAAATATTGCAGACACAAAGACGAAAGAGGCCGATACTGCCCTTCTTATCACATATTTATGGAGGAGACAGACAACAGCGTTTACTGGGATGAATTGTATAATCCGGAAGATGTGGAAATTGAGAGCGAGGGAACTTATCAAGTGCCTGAAAATGCTTTACCGGAAGGGATTGAACCTAATCGGGAAAATCCCGATCCGGTTACAAAGAATCCGGAAAACGCAGACCCATTAGTAAAGACTAATAGTAGTAAAACTGAGTTTAGTAATAATATTTTTTTAAAAAAAGAAAAAAATAAAAAAGAAAAAAAGGAAGCCAGGTCAAATTCATCTGAGAGTATCCAGCCGGTACATAAAAATATATACTCAGATATACCAGGAGAGCAATCCAAAAAATCTGAGAAGCAGGCACAAACAGAAGAAGAGTTGGACAAAGAATTTCCATACAGAAATGAAAAGCGATTAGTGCCAAAAGTAGAATGGGATTCACCGGATTATTTCAATTATGCGTTTACCTATGGCAAATATGAGAATATATACCTTACCTGTTACCAGATGAACAGGCTGAAAGACAAGTACAGCGAACGAGTAGTTGATATTGTGATTGAACAAATGAGCAAGTATCAGCAGGATAAGCGGAAACAGTACACAAACCATTATACCCAGATTAAGCATTGGATTGAGGTACAAAATGGAAAAAGCGCAAATTGACGAGTTATTGATCAGCTTTGGCTGGAACTACAATCAGGCAGATAAAAATTATATGTATGTGAGCTTGAAAAACATACGAATTGATGAAGATGAGCTGGCCTTAAAGCTTGTACCTGCCTTTGATAAAAAGCCTTTAGCTTCTGCCTTAATTAACAAGATCTGGTATATTGCGACTGAGAAAAAAGAAACAGAAACAGAAGACTGTTCCTGCTGTGAAAATCGCCGGAGAATTCCGGTAGCTTCCATCCCTTATTTGGAAAGTCTTTTAAATAGTGAAAAAATGGCTGTAATTAAGCCGATACCTCACGGGTTGGTGTTATCTTCCATTTCTTGTCCGAAATGCTCGGGAAGGGGTGATTTTGAGAAGTATTACGGCCGTTATATTGGTTGCGGGGATTATGACCGTTATGTGATTGAATATATCTGGAACTGGTACCATCCCGAAAAGATGGAAGAGATCCTTGCTCCTGTTGGTCGCTTAGTGAATAATGGATAATGACACTGAAACTTTTAAAATAGTTCGTAATACATTACTTCGCAGGATTGGCAGAATAATTTTAAAAGTTAGGCAAATAATATTAACCACAGAGGAAGGATCTCTCGCAAAGAGCGCAAAGTACGCAAAGCGTCAGAATAGAGATCGAATAGGAAAGGAATAGGAAGGAAAGAGGAATGGATTTAAAATGGACCACACTTGAAGACAGGCGGGGAATCATCAGTTATGTATGTGATGAGTACAAGATACACAGAACGGTTGTAATAGCTGTTCGTGGCGGATTTATGAACAGATATACAGCCTATTATCAGGATCAGCGAATCAGCGGAGCGAGAGTGAAACTGCTTGAAGCTGTGAGAATGTGTGAAAAGCACAAAAAAAATTATAATTAAAAAGGCCTCACGCAAAGAGCGCAAAGTACTCAAAGATTTTTTAACCACAAAGTGCACTAAGAACACAAAGCGTCAGAATAGAGAAGGAAGAGGAAAGGAAGAGAGATGGAAATAAGAGATTTAATTACTGAAGCTCATCAGAATGCTAAAGATAAGGGCTTTCATGCGAGCTTTGAAATGCTGAAAAACTCAATACAGTACAGCAGTAGTTTACTTACAAGTGAAAGGGAACATCTTTTAAACTATGTGATTCTGACTGAGATTAACAAAGATATTAACCTGATCAATACCGAACTGGCAGAGGCAAGCGAACAGATACGCAGAAGAGATATTTTGACAGAAGAAGAGAAAGAAAACTGGAAGGAAAGTATCGAAGAAGAATTGGCAGACACTATGATCAGAATCGCTGATTTATGCGGAAAGTTTGATATCGATCTGGAATATTTTATCAATGCAAAAATGGAATTTAACAAGAGCCGTGAGAAGATGCACGGAAAAAGACTTTGAATAAAAATGTATCTCGCAAAGAGCGCTAAGAACGCAAAGGAAATAATTTAATGAAAATCATACTGACAGATGAGAAAAAGCGGATTATAATTGGAACTGACAAGCCGGCCTATGGGACCAAAGAAAATGTTGATTATATGGCTCAATTATGGATGAATACTTATAATAATAAAAATCCTGAGATCAAAGCAGATGGTTGGCAGGTGATAGGGAAAGTGAAGTACAAAGAGAAATGTAAAAAGTAAAAAGTAAAAAGTAAAAAGTAAAATATGCAAACAGGGATGTTTGCAGTACGAAAGAAGGAAAGATGAGTTTAAATGTTAAACAGATCCTTTTTTGTGAGGAATATGTCAATTGTCATAATACAAAGAAAGCTGCATTAAAAGCGGGATATAGTGAAAAGTATGCGAAACAGACAGGTTATCAGCTGAAACAGAATCCTGAAGTAGATGCCTATATCAAACAGCTGGAAAATGAGAGACTGGAAGAACTTGGGATCAACAGAACAGCTTTATTGGTTGAATCTAATAAGATTGCTAAGTTTAATATAGGTGATTATTACAAAGTTTCTCATTATGAGAGCAGTATTGATGTCTTTGGTAATACGGTTGAGACTCCGGTATATCGGGTAAAAGCACTTGATGAGATGACAGAAGATCAGAAGGCTTGTATCAAGAAATATTATTATGATAAAGATGGTCAATTGACAATTGAATTTTGGGATAAACAGAAGTCTATCGCAGATATGCTTAAAACAATTGATCCTAACCAGGAAGAGACTAAAGAAAATCTGAGAGCTGAGGATGTTGAAACATTGAAGAGTATTACAGAAACGATGGAAAAGATTTTTAATGAACAATGATGTGTTCTCGCAAAGAGCGCAAAGTACGCAAAGATATTGTAAACACAGAGAACACAGAGAAGATATTTTACCACAAAGCGCACTAAGAACACAAAGAAGATTTACGACCACGGAAGGCACTGAAAACACGGAAGTATTAACCATAGAGAAGGAAGTAATTAAAAGTGTTACCATTAGATAAGATTAGGCAACATATTATTAATGATTGGAGGATTCCTCTTTATTCCGGAATGTTGAAAATTAAGAATAAGGAAGGGAAACTGATCAAATTTAAGCCTAATCAATCTCAAATTAAGATCATCAATAAAATATGGGAACTGGAAAAAGAAAATAAACCAGTCCGGCTGGTAGTTCCAAAAGCCAGACAGCACGGAGTAACCACTTTGATTACTGCTATGTTATACGTTAAGACAGCTTTTAATGAGGATAAGAACACATTGATCATGGCTCAGTTAAAAGAAAATGCATCAGAAATATTTGATAAAGCGATGATTATGCAGGAAGAGATAATCCCTTTATTAAAGCCGATTACATACAAGAGTAATGCTAAGGAATTAAGATTTAAGAATCGTGGTAATATTCAGATTAAATCAGCTGAGAGTAAAAAGGGTGGCCGGGGTTATACTTATCAGAATATTTTATTTTCTGAAATTGCATTTTACAGTAATACTGAGGAACTCATGACCGGAACTCTGCAAACAGTTGCAGATATACCAGGAACGATGATCATTTTTGAATCTACCGGTAATGGTATTGGCGGTTACTTTTATGATTTATGCAAACAGGCTGAAATGAAACAGAATCAGTATGAATTAATTTTTTTACCGTGGTTTGACAATGTAGATTACAAAATGGAGATACCTGAAAATCTATTGTCCAATGAGGAAGGATCTCTCGCAAAGATCGCAAAGAACGCAAAGACCAAAATTAACTTACTAAGTGAGGGGAGATATGGAGATGAGAAGGATTACCAGGAACGATTCAATCTTTCTGATGAGCAGTTATATTGGAGGCGATTCCAGATTGATAATAAGTTTAAAGGAAACTTAATGATGTTTATGCAGGAATATCCGGCGGATCTGGATGAGTGCTTTATTGCTTCCGGATTACCTGTATTTGATATCGTCAAGCTGAATGAGCTTGAAAAGCTATGTGTGAACGCAAAAAAGGTCGGTTTTATAGATGATCACAAATTTACAGAGTCTTTAGTCGGCTGGCTGAAAATATACCGTGAATTTGAATCAGGATATACAAACAGATATATTGTGGTTTGCGATACCGGCGGACATTGGGAAGGCGCTGACTATTCGGTTGCTATTGTATTTGACAGACTTAAAAAAGAAGTTGCTGGAATTGCACACGGTCATTTTGATGATTATGAATTTGCAGATATCGCTGTTGATCTGTGTAAGCAGTATGGTAAGGCAAAACTGGTCATTGAGATTAACAAATGGGCAAGTGAAACAGAAGATACCACCAGTTTATTAGATTCTATACTCAGGAAAATTAAATATCCGAATCTGTATAAAAGAAAGTTCTATGACCGGATGTCTAACCAATGGAGTGAGAAACCGGGATTTCATACGAATACTGCGACTAAGAAATTGATAGTTGACCGGATTAAAAAGTCAATCAATGAAAATGAGAATATTAAAATTAATGATGCAGAGATTATTAAAGAAATGAAAACTTATGTGATAGCTAAATCTAAAACCGGAAGGACTCAATACCAGGCACAGGAAGGCTGTAAAGATGACCGGGTGATGACTTATGGTATATGTCTGGTGATTGATGAGGAACTTCCCAAACCTAAAGAAGAAGTTAAATATACCGGGTCTTATGATGCCAGGGAGAGTATGAATATATTTTAAAGTAAAAAATAAAAAGTAAAAAGTAAAATGAATAATGGGGTTATGATGAGTGAAATTGATATCAGGATAGAGATAGAAAAAGCGTTGAAGTTAATGGAAAAGGAAAAGAAGTTTGGTAAAGTGATTATCTGTTATGAATCCGGTAGTGTTACATTGATACAGACAGAAATCAGTCAAAGGATCAATAAAGTGAAGGAGAGAAATTGTGATAATAGGATATTGTGAAAAGAATATTGTAGCAAAAATGCAAAATTAATTGACAAAATTATTAAAGGAAAAAATATGGATATATGAAAGAGCGAATGATCAGAAGAAAAACAAATAAACTTATACTGCCAGTCCTAAAATGGGTTGGAGGTAAAAGACAACTTATTCCAGAATTAGATAAATTAATGCCAAAAACATACAACAGATATATTGAACCATTTATTGGCGGAGGAGCATTATTATTTCATTTGCAACCTAAAATTGCAATAATAAGTGATATTAACGAAGAATTAATTAATCTATATAATGTGATAAAAAATACACCTGACGAGCTAATAATCGACTTAAAAAAGCATGAAAACAGCAAAGAATATTTCTATATTATCAGATCATTAGACAGGGACAAATCAAAATATGAGAGATTAACCTCAATAGAAAAAGCATCAAGGCTTATATTTTTAAACAAAACATGTTATAATGGATTATTTAGAGTAAATAATTCTGGAGAATTTAATTCACCATTTGGATCTTATTTAAACCCAAATATAGTAAACGAATATACAATAAAAGCTGTTAGCTTGTATTTCAACGAGAACAAAATTGACATTGAATGTGACGATTATTCCAATATATTAAAAAAAGTACGACAGGATGATTTTGTATATTTAGATCCTCCTTATGATCCAATATCAGACAGTTCGAATTTTACAGGATATACTAAGAATAAGTTTGACAAGATTGAGCAAATAAGATTAAAAAATGAATGTGATGAATTAAGCAAGAAGCAAGTAAAGTTTATGTTATCAAATTCATCAACTGATTTTATTTTAGATTTATATGATAGTTATAATGTGTATGAAATTAATGCAAAAAGAAGCATAAATTCAGATCCTTCTAAACGAGGGGAGATTACAGAAGTAGTCATAACAAATTATGCGTAAGAATTTAAATAAAGTCAATAGAATATGGAATGAGATAGTAGAAAAAGAAAAAATATTAGAACGCTTACAGACAAATGAAACAGTTATAATACCAACAGGTTTAATAAAAGACAATTACCATCAAGAACCAAGATTAATATCAAAGTTTGATAATACAGCAAATCTACCTGATGTTTTTTTAAAAAACAAATTAAATATATTACCTATAAGCCGAGACAAATACATAATTGGTAAGTTTAAGGCTTATGAAAAACTTGAAGTACCAAACAATGTTAAGACAAAATATATTAGTCCTAATTATTCTTTGGAAAGTATCAATTACAACAAAATCACAAGCGAAGCAATATCCTTAAATGTTGCCTATTCAAATAATATTTTACATGAATTTTTTGAAGAAGACAATTTATATCCTACTATAAGCGGTAGAATGACTACAGACAATTTTAAATTCCAAATCAATAAGAATCCTGAAAAATCAATAATAGAGCTTGAAGTTAAATCATCACAGATTGAAATTGATGGAGGTTTCGAAGGTGAAAAATCCTTGTATTTGATTGAAGCTAAACAAATCATTCCGAGCGACTTTATAATTAGACAGCTTTATTATCCATATAGATTATGGCAGGATAAATTGGTTAAAAAAGTAGTACCTGTTTTTATGGTTTATAATAATAATGCATACTATTTATTTCAATATGAATTTATAGAAAAAGATAATTATAATTCATTATCACTAAAAAAGTATAGAAAATATGTTTTAGAAAATCCTGATATAAGCTTAAATGATATCATAGAAATTATAAATAATGAAAAACTAACAGTTGAAACAAAAGATATCCCTTTTCCGCAAGCAGATTCTTTTGACAGACTATTGCAAGTCTGTGATATTATAAAGAGTAAAAAGAAAGTTAATAAACAAGAAATAATGACTCATAATGGTATAAGCAATCGTCAAGTAGATTATTATATAAATGCGGGGATTTACTTGGGTTTGATAGAGAAAATCAAAGAACAGAATATTGAATATATGTTGACAAGATTAGGAAATGGCATACTCTGCTTAGATTATAAAAATAAAAGTTTACAATTAAGCCGCCTTATATTAAAACATAAAGTTTTTAAAGATTCATTAAGTTTATACATTAATAAAAATGGCTTACCTACAAAAAGCGAAATAATAAATATAATGAAAAATAACCAGATTCAAGAGATGAACGACACAACAACAAAAAGGCGTTCAAGCACAATATTATCATGGATAGATTGGATCTTGAGTCTTATAAATAATTAAAGATAATACAATACACACAAAATGATGTAAATAAAAGGGCAAGCGCAAGGCCTGCCCCTACTGATTAGATGTGAGTTATTCCAAAGTGTTTTCAAAGTCGATATCTTCTGAGGTGGAGTCATAAGGCTGGTAGTTGTACATTTTTTGGTCAAGGGATCTTTGCCATTTGATTTGAGTTTGGTGATCATAATCGTATTTGTATTTTTTGGAGTCAATTTTTTTCATGACTTTTTCATGTCCATTACCTAACCACCAGTAGTATGATTTACCGATGACCGGAATCATTTGAAGGGTTTCCAGATCCTTTGGATTGATACTATCCGGATTTTCATCGAGTGCATATTTCTGCCATGCGAATTTGAAGAGATCCATAAGGTCTGACATTGGATATGCCAACCAGTCAAGAGGGAAACCAATCATTTTGTAAATAAACATGACGACACCCTCATTCATAAAAGTATATGTCATGTATTTAGATACCAGGAATAAACGAAGGAAAGAGTCCCATGCTGCATCAGTTAAATCAAAGGTTCTTCCGAAGAGCAAATCTTTGATATAGTCATTACCCACATTACACATCATCAGGATTCCTACAACCCGCATGAGTTCCTGAAACGCTTTTACTTTTTCTTTAGGTGTTTTAGCGTCTTTTACTGCTTTTACATGCTGATCCCAGATGACAGAGAACTGTTTGATTGTGAAGGATTTGAGCATATAGAAGATACGACCATTTGGCGTTTTGAGGTAACACAAAGGCATTTCTGACAAAGAGATCGGCTGATACTTTTTTAACCTGGTAAAGATGAAGAGTTTTACATTGTCAGAAGTTTTTTTATCTTTTAAGTCCTGAATAAAGCTGTCATATTCATCTCCATAAATACGTATTAACTCTTCTGTCTCTTGTTGGGTTAACTCGTTATTGTTTGCTTTTTCAGAGTATTTTGACAAGACTGTATTGTTCAAAACATTTTTAGTCATATTATCAAGATATGTTAAACCAGTTAATTTAAAGAACCTATTTAAATATTTATTGAGAATTTTACCGTCTGAGAATTCAAAAGCAATCTGATCTAAACCTAAGTCTTTCGTTGTAATTGTTTTCTTATTCATAAAGTTTTTAATGACTTCAGAGGCTGCATATTTTGGAGATTCTATAATTGCCCAGGCAAGATCGCCCAACTGAGAAAGAGCTGATTTAAAGTTAGCCATTGAAGTCATATAGCCAAGCGTTTTGAGCGTATTGACTGTATTTCCTGCAAATTTGAAGTTAAATCTTGCATTGAGGATATCAATGAGCATGCCTTCATGTTCCGGCGCTATGGCATAATCCTTTTTAATCTGATCGAGAAAATAGTCATTGAAGGAATTAATCTTTTGAACCTTTTCACCTCTGAGGTCTTCGATTAACTCCAGAATATTTTCCTCTGTATCTTCAACCAGTCTGACATCTGACATACCAAAAAGCCTTCTTAATTCAATTTGATTGTTGGCATAAGTGATATATTTAGACAAGGCAGATTCAGAGGTTTCATAGAATTCATTTAAAGCACCGTTAATTTCCGGAATACTTCTATTGAGATAGTTTGATATTTTTTCAAACTTAATCATATCATCTTTTTGTTTGGTAATGAGTCCTTTGATGACTTTCATGATTTCAACTTCACTCAGCTCTCTGCCTGCTTTTTCGGATTCAAATTTAATAGCTTTCTGTATCTGACCTACGGGTAAATCGATAAAGCCAAACGAATTCAGGAATTGAATAAAAGCATCTACATCTTTGATTTTACGAGGGAAATAATTTTCACGGTAATTAATATCGAATTTAACTTCTCTTGCTCTGAGATAGAGTGAATTCAGGACAGATCTGACTTTATCCAGATCCTCTTTAAAGTCATACTTATCAGCAAAGCTTTCAATGACTCTCATATCTGAATTTTTTAAAGCGATATCCAGGAGCAGATAATCTTCAAAGTGATATTTTTTAATCTTTTGGAGTTTAACCAGGAAGGATTCTACTTTGTCCATATCCTGCATGGTTTTTTGATAAACAGAAAACTCAAACTTGTTTACCTGGTCAGCCAGTTTAGGTGAAATCTTTTGCAGATGAACAGAAACAGGCGTAACTAAGTAAGAGAACAGGCTCATCCTGTTAGACTTGCTTTTGTAAATATCTACGGATTTTCTGAATCTTTTCAGAACTGTTTCAGTGATATCGTCATTAATCGTGAAAGATGTATTATGTGATTTATTATATTCTTTTATCTGATCAGAGAATTCTTTTCTCAGATTGAGTTTAGATTCGTTTATGATCTCATCTGGTGTTTTATTATCGGAGGAATCGGAACGAGAGAATTTGATAATGTTATTTGTTACGATCTCCCCAGGTCTTTTAGAATCTGATCCAGATGATAGTTTTTCAGATCGATTGGTGTCAGTTTGGAGAGCATTTCCGGAGTGATCTTGTTGGTTTTGATCAGATTGGTAAAGCTTTCCCTCGTTATAGCCACCAGCTCGTTTCCATGAAGTTCCAGATAGTTCTGATTTCTTTCCTTCAGGAGTCGTTTTGTCTCTTCCAATTCCAGATTTTCGATAGTCGTAATCATGTCCAGATTCTCTAATTCTTCCGGGGTCAATGGGACCTTGATGACGAGATCTTGCAAAGATTTCCCTTTTTTTGGTAATGAGCGTTCTTGCTTCTGCATTGGTCAAGCCCTCCATATTTTCTGAGTTTAAATCAGGATCTATTAAAACCAGAATTTTGTCAAGCTGATCTTGATAAATATCTCTGATTATTTGCAGGTCTTCATCAGAGGGTTTCAGATGATTGGCATATTGGTTTTGACCTTTAGCCAGGGCAATCATTCCTTTAACCTGACCGCCATGATGTTCAATATAGCCTTTCATGGCTGCAAAAGTATTGCCTGAAGATACAACATCATCAATGATGATATACGAAGCCCCTTTGATTACATTGCCTTTAAAAGCGGGTGTATTGAACATTCTTTCAAGAGAGGTTTTCATACCGGTATGGAAAACTTTTTCCATTTGATTCAGTTTTTCAATTTTACACCCAAACTTGTAATTCAATCTGACAGCGAATTCACGGGGGATCCTGTTTTTACTGACATTTTCAACGCCTTCATTGTAGATGACCCAGACTTCTTTATCATTTTTCACCTGGTCAAACAGAGGCTTGAATTTATCCAGTTTATCATTTTTAAGAATTTCATTCATTAATTCTTTGGCTTTTTCATAATCACCGTTTTTAGCCTCTGAATAATGCGGATTACTTTTAAGGTAGCTGAGACTGGTAGCGAGGTTCACAGTCTGGTTGTAGTCAGTATAAGCAGAGCGGAAATATTTGAGGTTATCATCATAATGATTTAAATCCGGAGAGAAAATATCAATCAGTATCTGAGCTAAACGCTGGTCTTTAATTTGAAGCGGATTAATTTTATCATTTTTTGAAAAAATAACTTGCAATATTTCCGATAATTGATTATATTGGTTTTCAGAGGATAGCTTGTTTGGTGTGCCAGGGTTTGTTAGCTTGCTCCTACCAGACACTAAGCTATCCTCACCAATTTCAGAGGATGGTTGATTTGGTGTGCCAGGGATTCTTAGCCTGAAGCTACCAGATTCAGAACCATCCTCGCTTATATTAATCAGGTCACTTAAAGAATGATCATAAAATCTATTATTAGAATTAGAAACTCCTACTACCAACTTTACCAGGTAAACTTCATTGTCTATTTTAACTTTATTCAGATAGTATTCATAGGCTTTGATATCCGGATGTTTAGCATTATCTTCATTTGGAAGGGATTTTAAGAATACAGCTGATTCGATGAGAGAGTCCAGGTAGTAAACGGATTTGATTTTAGGAAAATCACTATTATGAAGTGTTTCTTTAATACCATTTGAACTAATCAGAATTCTCTTATTATTATCTTTATTTAAGAGTAATTTAGATCTTAAATTCTGTAATGCAAACGCTTTAGCTTTTGACATTTCTGTAATCCAGTGATCAGAACTTAGTTTTTTGTTAATCGTAATGAATGGGAGATTTATCATTTTATCTGCCAGGATATCTTTTTGAGAGAGCTGAGTTTTAAAAAACTTTGTGATATCAGGGTTATTTTTACCTGCTTCCTTTTGAGCCTGTATGATATTTGATTCCATTTTTTTAATGATATGATATTGAGAGGACTCTTTTGAGAAGAATTTTAAGGCAGATTTGATATGATATTTTATTGTCACTCTTAGTTTATGGAATAAGGAAAGATCATTTTTAAGCAGATAATCCCAGAACGAGGAATCCTGAACATTTTCAGATACGAAGTGAGCAATCAATTCTTCCTGCATTTCATCCTGAGAATATCCCAGACTTTCCAGATATTGTGTATTTTGCATCTTATACATTTTGAAATCAGGAGAGTTTTCAAGACAGGTTTGCATAAGGAAATAATTCATTTCATTCGCTAACCTTACCTGGTGAATGATTTCATGTAAGACAATGGTTTTTACTGGTTCATTTGAATTGATATTGATGAAGATATGACCATTATACAGAACTCCATTCACAGGTGTATTATTTGATTTAAAGAGAATAACGCCATTCAATCCAAAGGATTTAGCCAGTCTGTTATATGATTTATAATTATCATCGGTTACAAATTCAAGAGAGGAATCAGGGAAATGATTTTTAATGGTATTCTTAAAGGATTCTTTATTTGTATCGTTTTCAGAAAGAGAATACTTAGGATTTGATTTATCTGTATTTACTGGTTTACCTGCAATTGTTTTCGCATACTTTCTTTTGGAATCAATACTGTCATAAATTTTGAGTTTTACAGATTGAGGTAATATTGTCTTGATCGTTTTAGCTTCCAGATCATTGAGTAATTTTAAGATTGTTTTAGGTTCATCGAGGACTTCAAAAGAGGCAAGGATATTGTCATAGTTGGAGTCATCGAGTGAGTTTATTTGTTTAGAGATATTGTCGATGAACGGATCTGATTGAACTTCATTTTGAATGGGTTTAGTCTTACGGGTTTTATTTAATTCCTGATCAATGTTGACTGGTTTCATCCGGTCTAATGAACGGGCTTTATCATCTGTTTCAGCCAGATTATTTTGATGTAACTGAGTACTGGAAGCAAGAACTGTTTTTTTGATGTTATTTTTGGATAATAAGAATTCATTCAGGTCATTTTGAGCAGATGTTAACTGAGAAGATACGGTATTCCTTTTATTATTCAGGTCAGTCAGTTTAGATTTAGATTTAGTGTTTTTAATGCGATAAGAGAGATAATCAAACTGGTCATTGAGATCTGATAATTTTTCATTGTATTGTTTTTCAATGCGTTCATTCTGTTTATCAGCTAAAGCGTTGACCACTCTTTGATACTGTGCTTTTGGAATATTCAGGATATCAGTCAGCCCTTGAACAGAATCAAAATGATCATCGAAATCAGGGTCATTGGTGTCAAGTTCAGCAATCTTATCAAGAATCTTTTTACTTTGATCCAGATTAGATTTTGAGATATTATCAAGGCTTGAATTGACTTGGGATAACTGACTATTTAAATCAGAGATTTTATGATGATCTTTGGCAAAAGTTAATTCTTTAGTCAGATTATCTTTTTGATTTAACAGTTTTTTAGATTCATTCATCTGAGATAAATCATCATATAAGGATTCTAATTTATCATAAAGGCTTATCTTTTGATTTTCTTTTAATGGTGAGTTTTGAATCTGATTCATGAGTTCTATGACCTGAGATTCATTAACTGGATTGTTGTTGTTGAGATTGCTTTTTAGTTCAATGATCTGGGAGTTGAAGTCAGGAATAGTTATATCATTGTGCGAACTATTTTCAGTTTTTATGTCATCAGAAGGCTTGTCAGAAGGCTGTTCAGGAGTTCGCACATTTTGACGGACAATTTCATTAAATGAGAAAAGATCTGATTTGTTAGTCAGGTTTGTCAGGAGAGATTTAATTTCTTCTTGCTGATTGCTGTTTAATCTGGGTACAATCAGTTCTTTAGCCTCTACAAACTGTTTTAAGACTTTATTTGCATTTTGGATATCGCCTTTATCAGCTGATTGAATACCCAGTTCAAGCCCCTTTTTCAGATCGTTATAGGTTTTTTGCCGGAAGTCCTGTTTTGCTGCCGAAATGCCCTGAATGGTTGCAGTAGGTGAAGATATGAGCGCTGATGAAAAGGCACCTGACGCAGCTGCTAACATAGCATCTTTTGTTATTTCTTTAACAGATTTATTTTGAACTCCGAGGGCATTATCCATAATATCTACAGAAACAGAATTGACTAATTCCTCTAAGCCTTCTTCACCAGATCCGGCAAGATATCTGCCACCGACTTTTAAAAGATTTGATTTTACCTGCTTTTTGATACCCTGTTCCATCGCTTCATAGCCAATCTTTTTCAGAAGGGTTTTAGTTGCTTTGATATTACCGAGTGTACCCAGGTATTCTGTAGCTGTTTCCATTGTACCAGTAAAGATAGCAGATGTTATTTTATTCGCTTCAGACAGATCTTCTCTATCTTCCATCTCATAATATTTTGAGCCTGCCGAAGAAATACCGGTTAAAGCTAAAGATGTACCGGCTGTTAAGGCTGAGGCTATTGTGGCAGGTGCTGAGTTCAAGGTCGCCCTAACCATTGTTTTAAGGGTGGAATCTCCTTCTTTTTCAGTCATAACGCCTTTATTATAAGAGAGCCTTTTTTCTGCATATGTCAAATCATCAGAAATATCATCCTGAATGCCTAAATCTTTATTATTTAAGGTCAGATGTTTAGGCAAACCTGACAAGGCTTTATTTGTGCCAGCGATGAGGTTTTCTGCACCAGAAACAAACGCAGATGAATAAGGATTTTTTTGAGAGTCCTGAATCCCTTTTTGTTCCCACTTTTCTTTTTCAATCAGGCGATTTTGCTTTGCTTTGGCTTTAGCCTCTTTGACTGCCAGATAGAAGGAAGCATCACCACCGTATTTATTCAGTTCTTTATTTTCAACTATTACATCATTCTTTTCCTGCTCTGAATTGCCCTGGACTAATTGAGGAAGGTTATCTAATTGTGAATTTTGAGTTATAAATTGTGAATTATTTTTTCTTTTTAAGAGTTTGTAGTAATTGGGTGTTGGGTTATTGCCAGAAGAATCAGGGGTTTGAGCTGTCTGTTTTTTCTTTAGCAGTTCATAATAATTTATCTGAGACATTTTAACCTCTTTTTTTACGCTGGATATTGAACCCGTTATCAATCAACATTTTTTTGTAAATATTAACCAATTCAAGTCTGCTTTTACCTGGGAAATCTGCTTTTAAATTTTCTTCATTTTCTACAAAATCCTGATAGAAAGATTTACCGCTGTCAGTGAAATAATAAAGATTGTAAAGCTCTTTAAAGGCTTTTTGATTATCTGGATTCTTATTTAATTTAAAAGCCAGATCATCCAGTTTATTATTGGCTTTATTCATACTCTCGTAATTCATTACAGCCTTTTGATATTCTTTTCCAATTTCACTATCTATTGGATATTGAGAGCCTTTGTAAACAAATACCTGTTTGGTCTTTGGTGGTTCATTTCTTTTAGTACCAGGCGTAGTAATTTGCTTTATCTGACCGTTTTCATACAGGTCTTTATAGCGATTGTATTCTTGTTGGTTTTTGGATGAATCAGTTTTATTATTTTTCAGTTGGAGATTCTCTTTATCATTCTGGTCTTTAATTGACACAATTTCTTTTTCGTTCTTTTGTTTTATCGTTTCTAATGTCACTTTATCCTGCAAATCATTTTGACGATTTAATCTGTCCTGATTCCACTTGTCATTAGAATCCACCTGTTTTAAGAATAACTGATTATTGAGTTTATAATCTTCTTTATCCTGCCAGTCTTTCATTTCCTGCTCTTTTTGAGCTTTTATTAAGCCTGTGGCTTCTTCTTCTTTTTTGACAGCATACAGGGATTGAAGATATGGGACAATTTTTTGCATATTGTTGAGCTTTCTTTGTTTTCGTTCAAGCTCTAAGCCTTTAAAATATTCACTCATTGACATTTTGACCTCCAAAAATTTATATTAACCACAGAGAACACAGAGAGAAGCGGACTCTCGCAAAGATCGCAAAGTACGCAAAGGAAATAAAAACGACTACGGAAACACGGATTGGATTTATCAGGCATTTTGACCTCTTTCAGTGAGATCGATTTCGATTGATTCTAAGGTTTCAAAGTCTCTGACTTCGACTGCAAATTTTTTAGTTGCATTGGGAGCGCCGGGGGAGAACCATTTATTAAAAGATTTGTTCAGGGATCTGGATGTATGGTCAAGAATTGGTAAGACCGCCGAGGTTGTTCTTTTGGTTCCGTTGACTTTGATACGGGCAATCCGGAATTTAGAGTTTGAAATAAAGGATTTTGTTTTAATGGTTGGATTTGCTTTAGCTGAGCCCGGAAATAGTTTAACTTTATCGTTATAGATACAGAGCAATTTATCATTGAGGCAGAGCATTTCTTTTAAGCCATAGAAGCAATCAGATACAGTAAATTGATGAGTGGATAAATCAAAGAAAATCATCTGGTTTGAGCCTTTGTCAAACATCGCAATACGATTTTGAGAGGGATCGAAGGCTAAAAGAAACAGATTTTTGAATCTGTCTTTATTGAGTTTTGAAGTGAGATAATCAGAATCAAGAGATCTAAGTCCGAAATTATCAATATAGAGAATTTGATTATCTAACTGGATAATGGCATTTGAATCAAATTTGTAATTCTTCATTTTATCGGTTATGAGATTAAACGCCTGGTTAGATCCTTCGACCAGTTCATAATGGAAGATATTGAAATTTGTAAAGAGATAAATCGAGTTGATTCGATTATCTTTGTAATTAGTATCAGGCACAATCTTTTGAACAGGGAAAGGAATTTTGACTGTATTTTCTTCCGGAAAATAGGTGCCGGATTCATCAGAGTATATGAGATAGTTGTCTTTGGAGCCGGTGAGGGATTTCTTTTCATTGATAGAGATATGGGGATAAGAATCTTTGAAATAAGGGAGATTAACATACAAGTCAATCATTTTATCTGTATCAGTTTCGTAAATATCGACTTCATGATAGAAGGAAGAAAAACCATGATCACCCATTCTTTGATACAATTTACTTTGCGATAAATCAAAAGTAACTGATCGAAAAAAGTTAAACGAGTGTTCCAATATTTTAAATTGAGATAACAAATTCTGGTGATTATCTTCAGTTCTATAATGCAGAATAGCTTTGTAATAGCATACATTATTTTCAATTTTATAGGAATACATTAAGTGAAAATTTCTGCAATTATCAAGATCTTCAACAAATCTGTTATTAATATATAATTGCTCAAATGCTTCAGAATTAACTCTGATTTCCATTTTGAGAATATCGGCATATTGATTGCCTGAAGCAGTATAATTAACAAGCCCGGTTGAAATTATATCTTGATAATGGCTTCCTTCTTTAACTGTAAATTCTGATTTAATGAAACCTTTATTTTGTTTTTGATTATATGATTCAATATCAAGGAATAAAGGAAGATTTAAGGGCGGTACCAATTGAGTAAAATAGATGTTTGTTGGCGTAGAGATTAAAACTCCTTTGTATTCAAATGAACTAATATGATCATATCTGGTGAAAATGAATTTTGAAGAATCGAACACTACAGACTTTAGAACATTCGCTTTATTGCAAAGCGGAGGCATAGAAGGAGCCCCATCCCAATTATAAAGGACATTTTCATTTCTGACATTTTGAGAGATTTTGGAAAAGTCAAAGTTGATGAGTCTTCCGTAATTGAAGCTGTCTCCGGAAAGAGAAACAAACTCACCCCAGGCAATAAAGATTGAATGAGACAATCCGGTTTGAAGATAAGGAATACAAAGAAAAATATCTAATCCATGTCTCATACATTTTAAAGGCGTAATTCTGTCTGTATCGTAAAAACGAATCTTATTGTAATTTGATTCAGAATTCAGGAATACCTGTAAAGGCAGATTTTGAGTCAGATCAAGGACTTTTATCCAGCAATTGATATAATTTTTATTATTATTGTTAGTGATATCAATTTTGATATATTGGTCAAAATTGTAAGGAAACATATCAGAACGGGAAGCATTAGCAATAAAGAGCCTGTTGTTTGATACTGCAAGTTGATTACCTCTGACATTAAAGTCATGATCATAAGCCGGCTCAATATATTCAACTGCCGGAAACACATCAAAGAAGGTTTGAGAATAGACCCTTGAAATGAAGGAAAAGGCAGAGAAGGCTTTAGACTCGGAATAAAGATTATCTCTGCGATACAGCTTGAAATATTTAGCATTGAGCGGTAAAACAGGAAAGGTTAGCTTTGTCTTTCTCCAAAACTCATCCGGATTAATATAATTCAGAACATCATAAGTGGTAACCGGAGAGGGATTGGATTCCAGTCCGTTTTTATCTACTATGGTATAGCAATACTGAACAATAGAACCTCTTGGAATACCCATGCCGATTTCAGAATCGTCTTTATCAATAAATTCATTATCAGGACCAGCCGGACTGACCTGTAAAATCTGAGCAGGTTGATTCACCTGATATGGCTGGAATACAATCGAGTCATTATCAGTATTGACAGACAGCGTATAAATACATTTAAGATTATTGTCTGCAATAAAGACTTTGTCATGCATAACAGCATAAGAAGGCTGATAAAGAATATCATCAAAGACAATTTTATTAAAGAGATTATTTGATTTTTGATAAAGAATATTCAGTTTATTTTGAGAGATACACAGAATAAACCAATCATTCTTATTTTGAGATACATTTTTAATAGATTTCCAAATGAAATAATGATGAGGCTCAACCAGATTCAAAAAATTGAATTCTGTCCAGTCAGCAGGCAGATAATCAGAAACGATTAAGCCAGGTTGTTTTTGGTAGCAATTGAGCATGACTTCCAGTTCATCATCAGCTAAGAGATCAGGTCTGATATTTTCGTTTAAACCTGAATTAAAATGAGAAAGTTTTAATTTCATATATTATCCTTTTTTAATTAACCACAGAGGATACAGAGAGGATTTTAGACACGGATAGCACTGAGAAGATAATTTACCACGAAGTGATTTTAGACACTGATACCGCAGATATGCAGAACTTACCACCCCGTCACTTCGTGCCACCCCTCCAAAGAGGGGAATAATTGGATATTTAATTGATATGGTAGTCATAGCCATCAGTTGACCAATTGATATGAGTGTTCTTTTTTTTGTTGATAAAGTCTAAGAGCAGTTTGTCATCCCCTGACTGCAAAATACCTATCAATAAAGGGAGTTCTTTTGTATCAAGGGCATTGTAGTCTAATTGGGATAAGGTGTTGTAAAAGTTCTTTTCATCCTGTAAGACTGCCATTGAATTGAATCCGGATAAGGTGTCCTGGATTCCCTGCGTGATATACTGAGGTTTTTTGGTTACAGCTGCACCAGCCAGGCCACCTAAGCCGGCCCCGATACTTGCTCCTGCCGGTCCGCCTAAAGCAAAACCGGCTAAAGCTCCGGCACCCTGCAAGCCGGTAGCCAGCCAGCCTTTTTTTTCTTCTTTTCTTTGTTTACGCTTTTGTTCTTCGATATCTTTTTGTTGTTGGATATAGAAGTCATTTTTTAATTCAGCATCATCGATTTTAGAATCAATCATTTCATTACGCTGATTGATACGATCATCAGCCTGATTGAAAATATCCCGTTGAACATTAGCAAAAGAATTTTGAGACTTCATCAGCATATCAGCCAGGGCAGAGTCAGTTAAGTCTCCTGACTGAGATTTATATTGTAAATTCTCAGATAACTCATTCCATGACTGAGCCAGTTTTTTTTGTTGCTGGCTTGCCTGATTGTAATAAGGATTTTCAGCTTTGTATTTTTTTAATTTATCTATGTATTTAGTGTAAGGGAGCCACATTAAAAACCTCCGGAATTTTCAATGAATAATGTATAATGAATAATGAATAATGGAAAACCACCCCTGCCCCTCCAGAGGAGGGGAATAGAAACTTTTAAAATAGTTCGTAATACATCACTTCGGAGGATTGGCAGAATAATTTTAAAAGTTATCATAAACTTACCACCCCGTCACTTCGTGCCACCCCTCCACCGGATGGGAATTCTGATTGCTGTTGCATTTGCATTTGTTGTTGTTGGATCATCGCTTGTTGTTCTTTACGGTTTTTTAAATTTTCAATCAGACGATCAATATTCTTAAATGGCATTTTTTCCAGAACATCTTCATCAGAAACAAGACCCATTTGATGCAGTCTGAGAATGAGATCTCTTTCCATCTGTTTAATAGCGTCCTGATTCTCATCGATTTGGACTATGATATTATAATTAGCATTTCTTAATTCATTTTCGTTATCAGTAGCCACATCAACCAGAGCAGTAATGTCATTATCATTTAAACCCATTATCTGGTGAGGATAATTTCGATATTTTTCAATCAAAGCCATAAGTGATTTGACATTATCCTGAATGAATCTTGACCAATGGATAAAATCTTTTTTATGAATGACTTTGGCTGCAGTCTGGAATTGAGCTACTGCCACACCTGACATTTGAGCATATTCCGGAGCGCCTTGTAAAGTATCAGTTACCCCGGTAGTTGATTTTATAACCTGTGCAATTTTTTGTTCTAAATATTCTAATTCCTGATTGAATTTAGGCGGATCAATAAATTCAATTGGTTTTTTATCAGGATTCATCATTTCCCAGTCTTTTTCAATTTGAATGTCAACCCCTGGGAGGTGAAGCATATTTTTAATTGAACCATAATCTTTTATGGCTTCAGGATAGACGATTCTGATTGGTTTATGATGTTTTATCGTGGTCATAGTGAGAATATTCATCAGAATGATAGATAACTCCTGCATATCTTTCAGGTAATAAGGTAAACCAAAAGAATATGGAGAATCAGTCATCTGTTCGCCTTTAAGTATATTGTATGTAAAATCCGGACCGAGATCATAGGTTTTAAGAATTCGTTTTTCTTCTTCGAGATATAAATATTCAGTTACCTGATCATATTCAGAGAGAATCGGATCTGATACGATTACTCCTTCAGGCAGGATAAACCCATTAGTCAGTTCCTGCTGAAACTCTTCATAATCAAAGTATTGGATATCATCTCTATCCTCAATATACAGGGCTATCTGTTTTTTTGTTTTGGTTTCTTTTACCTGAACAATATAGAGATTGACTTGTTTACGCTCTAGTCTTTTTAATTCAGGATATTCAGGGAAATAATTGAGAATATCTTCTTTTGAAATGACTTCCTGATGACAGATATATTTCATATTATGCGGATTAGAATCCAGGAATATTTTTCTTGAATCGATATACTGGAATACAGGAACTCCGGTTTGAAAATCTTTGTCCAGTTTTCTGACATTCCATCCGTTTTTAGTGACTCCGATTCCTGTCCAGTATCTGTCAGAAACAGCCTTTTCACCTGGATCAAGCCAGCGAAAAATATCAATCAGGAAATTGACTTCACATGACATTAACTGCATGGATTTATTGTATGTTCCATCAATCGCATTAAGCTGAACATTGATATCAGCACCACATAACATAGATAAAATCCAATTGACTGATTTTAGAATCCAGTTATCTATATAGACTTTTTCACCAGCATTTTTTTGTAATTCAAGTGGAATTTTATTATCTTTAATTTTTAAAGCATCATCAGCCTGCTTATCCCAACCGATATTTGACCGATGTTCGACCGCTTTCGAGATAAGTTTTTGAAGATTTTCAGCATTCATATATAATCCTTTTATATTAACAAGAGAAGAATTTCCCGCAAAGAGCGCAAAGTCCGCAAAGAGTAAGAACTTACCACCCCGTCACTTCGTGCCACCCCTCCACCGGAGGGGAATTTAAACCACAGAAGAGAGGATCTCGGAGAGTTCTTTTGCTCTGGCAGGTGTTTGTTTAGCCCATGCAGATTTGAGCATTTCATTTGCTGCTTTTTTGTAATTTCCCAGCATAATAAAGCTGAGAGTTTTATTAAACTTTTTCAAGCCTTCAACTCCCAATTGATAAGCCATATTGGTAAGAACTCCCTGCACTTCTTCCGGATGAGCATTTATCCAGGACAATTCTTTTTTGAGATCATACTCAACTTCAGAAATTTTGATATTTAACATTTCATCAGCCATTTTTTTTGAGATACCTGCTTCCAGATTGATACCAAAACCAATGGTCAGTTTACCGGCTGTACATTTATAAGGCTTTAGCCTTAGGCCTTCGTGTTTTTTTAAGAGAGTCAGGTGTTTTTCATTCATATTTTATCCTTTTATATTAACAAGAGAAGAATTTCCCGCAAAGAGCACAAAGTACGCAAAGAGTCAGAACTTACCACCCCGTCACTTCGTGCCACCCCTCCACAGGAGGGGAATTTGTTATTTTTTAATGAGGTTTTTGATTTTATGGAAGATAGTCCGGTTATTATATACAAAATCAACTGCATTCCCTACAGAGCCATAGAGCTTTTCAACGATGTTTTTTTCTTTAAGTGTTAGTTTATTATTGACCATATCGGAAGCGATCTTGTTTTTTGTATTACCATCAGAAGTGGCATAGTTTTCATTAACATTAAGGTTGATGTTGTTGATTTTCCTGATTATATCTTCAACGATTTTAGGGTTGACTTTACTTGATTTGCTGATAATAATCAGGATGATTGTGAGTGCCAGTATGACGATTTGTAAGATAACGGGTGTGTTTGCCAAGAGGATGTTTGTGAGTTGCATTTAATCTCCTTTATTTAATTTATTACGACCACGGAAGGCACGGAAAAACACGGAAGAAAGATATTTGACCACCGAGCTCACCGAGTGCACCGAAACATTATTTAAGGGCAATGAACATGATGACATAGGGTGTCAGCATTTGGATGATATTGATAACATTTTTAAACAGATTGGCTTTATTGTTTAGTTTATTGATATTGTTGGTCTGGTATTTGTCCATCAGATTCAGCCAGATCTGTTCAGCGTTTTTGATTTGCATATATCTGTTATCCATTTTTTCTTTGTACATGGCTTCTGCGTGTTCAGTCTGGATATATCTTTTATCAAAAGACTCTTTGCAAATAAGTTCTTTCGTTTTATATTCCAGATTGAAATTATAAAGTTCATCCAATTTAATTCCAAAATTTAGAAAGAGCGTTTTCAATTCTTTCATTTGTTCTTTTAGGTTTGCGATTTCGATATCAGACATGGAATCTCCTTATGAATTAAAATTGAAGTTATTTTGAATAGCATTTTGATAAACGCTTTGATATTGAACAGCGAGATCAGGATTAAAATATTTCGGATGTAAAAGCAGCTTTGCGAGAATACCTTTAATCATAACATCTATATAGTAATCAGGGAGATTTACATTATTAGTCAAAAAACGAGGAATTCTTAAAATTACTTCGATGGCAAAATCATATTTATTCAGATCTTCCTCCGCTATCCCTGAAATAAAATTGATTGTATAAGGTGGCGTAAAAGCATAAACAAAATATCTTGGTTTATCCTGCCAATCTTCAACAAACTCTTTAAGGCTCTGCAAATCAGCCAGATCAACTTGTTTTAGTTTGAACCCGTTCATAAAGACAGAAATAAGTTTAGATGTTAAAGTACTTAATCTGAAAGAGTCTTCAGAAGACTGTAACCCAATACGGGTAAAAGAGCGAATACCTCCATATATATTTTCAATATCAGCTAAGACTTCATTGGCAAGCGTTCTCACAAGGTCAATATCCTGAACGAGAATGTAATCATTCACCAGTTTATACAGATTGAATAATTCTATCATAAAACCCTCAATCTTTAATTTCTTTAAGAAGATTATTTTTAGCCAGTTCAATACAGTCATAGAGAAATCTGTTTGAGAAGCCGGAAAGGTCCTGATTATTTTGCCAGTAATCAAATGAAGGGATGTAGATATATCTGATATTAATTTTAACTTCTTCCTCACTAATTTTATGCGCAAAGACAGTTCTTCCTCTGACTGCCAGATAGATTTCATTATCAGCAATAAGGGAGTCAGACAGTAAATTAAGTTTATTATATGTTACCTGATTAATAATAAAAGACTTATTTGAGTTATCAGGAGCCCAGTCCAGAATTTTATAAATATCATTTTGAATGATAATAAAGTCGAAGTTTTCAGAGATAGAAAACGAGACAGACTCAATACACTGGTGAAGATCAGACTGGTCATAGTTATCCGTTTTTAAAAGCTGGGAAATGGCATAAACGAAATGGTTTTTTGCTCTGTCAGAATATTCGTCATAACCTTCCCCGGCACGGAGTAAGATTTCATTTATTACATCAGATAAAATCATTCAGACTCCTGTATTTTCTTTAGTCTGATAATTTTGAGGATATCGGCAATAAATAATCTATGATAAAAAAATTCTTTGTCCGGACTATCAACAGCCATTTTAGACTTGATAAAATTCATAACCAAACCAAACATATTTGGATAAGGCTCATCAAGTATCATGTCAGGTGAATCAATATCCAAAGGTTTCAGTTCTCTTGATACCAACTCAAGATTTAAGAGATCCATATACTGATAAATGTCAGCCAAGGTGATTTCTTTATTATATCTTTTAATTTCTTTATGAATGTGTTTTAAGTCGATCATAATTTATCCTTTTTTAAATGGGTCAACCGAAAGGAAGTAAGGGCAACTGCAAGAGTTGCCCCTACGGGGGATGGAGCGGAGGTCATTTTATCGATTCAAGAAATTGAATGAGGTCATCTTTTGAGGCAGTTTCTACATCACCAGGGAAATTAGCATCACGAGCCTGGACCTTAAGGGATTTGATATTTTGTTTTTCAGAAGAATCAGAAATACACGCATAATCAGAACCCTGATTCTTTTTCAAATAATCAATCAAAACAGGATCATTGGTATTAAATTCATGATTTTCAAATTGGATATTTTTCCCTTTGACTGAAACTGAAAGGTTTTTATATCTGGATATGAACTTTGCCATTTAAACTCCTATACTGCTTTTCTCAGGTTTAATTTGAACATTGAAGCACATTCAGGTTTAATCAGCTGGACACCATTACCGATTGTGTAAATCTGATCTTCATACACATGAGATCCTTTACCCTGAGTATCAAGCGTGATTTTGGTATCGAACCCGGAGAAATGGCGCAAACCGATTTTTTTCATTTCGAGGTTTAAGGCTACTACATGATTTGGGTAAAGCTCGTTGAGGGTTTCATCCACCATCAGATTCATATCCAATAAAGAATGAACGAGTTTTTTAACCTTGAAGCCAAACGAGTCTTTAGCACCGAAGGGATCAAAAGACAGGGTAGAGCAGGAACGGATAAGCGCTTGCAACCAGACAATGAAATTGTTGTTAACATAAGTATCAATTTCTTTGGCTTTAGAATGTTTCTTTGCTTTAGTTGCAATAAACATATCAAAATCACTAATATCAAATTCAAGTGTAGATCCATCAGCACTAAATGCATCACCAGTCATAATCTGAACATCAGAAAAATTGGTAATGCCTTTTGAAAACATTCTGGTTGGATAATCCTTATCAACAAAGTACTTACCAATATAGATTGCTCTGTTCATATCAGATTTTTGTTTGATCAGCTGTTTCACCTTTTGATATTCACGGTGAGAGTATTCAGACAATTGCCATGGTTCATGAGCCGTTACATCAGAAGTTCTGGCGATATCTTCGAAGATAGAAACGCTGTTTTTAAAGTTATCAGGATTATAAGTTAATCCGGAATGATCGTTTGAACCTTCTGGTTTAGAAGTATAGACTTTCAGGAATTCTTTGTTAAGACCAGACCAGCCGGTAGTCGGATCATCAATATAAGATCCGGAATCGCCAATCTCTTTCACTTTAATCGAGGTTGTTCCGGGTGTAGGCTGAGCTGTTACAATAAAAGTTTTACCCGTTTCGGTATTAAAGAAAACATCATCTTTTAAGACACCTAACACAGAAGCAACTGTAAGTTCACCGGAAGAAGCCGCTGTTGGAGTGATCTTTGTAGATGATTCAGAGTCTTCCAACCAGTTAAAATTTCTTGAATCTGTTGGTTTATTTCCTAAGCCGACTAATTCAATACGAGAACGAAGAACCGTCTCATCTTTAGCTAAACCAGCCAGTTTGCCATTTCCCCAGTCCTCGATTTCGATTGCTGAGTTTTTAGTAGATCCGTCATAAGTTGCCATATTTTCTCCTTTTTAATTAAGCGTTGAGCTTGTATTTATGATTTTAATCACAAACAGGGATGTTTGTGTTACGATTTGCTCACAAACAGGGATGTTTGTGTTACGATTTGCTCACAAACAGGGATGTTTGTGTTACGATTAAATGATACCTGCGATGTTATGCGCTCTTGATTCATAATCATTGACTTTGATTTCTTTCGCTTTGTCAGGAAGGATTTCATCCTTACCTTTACTTTGGATTTCAGCTTGTTTTTTAATTTCATCAAACTTAGATTTGTTTGGTTTATTCGTAGATTTTTTGTAAAGTTCAAAGGCTTTATCAGAGGCTTTAATTTCATTATACTGACAGAAAGCTGCAAAATCTTTAGAGTTGTAGCCTTCGCCTTCGACTTTAACGAGTAACTTTTGAATGTTTAATTTCTGTTCAAAT
>Ga0116170_10001044_pt1 | contig 28691 bp, 32 predicted proteins | sample AD_JPNHW1_MetaG_FD_89797 | JGI IMG/M metagenome (GOLD analysis project Ga0116170, IMG submission 89797) | Active sludge microbial communities of municipal wastewater-treating anaerobic digesters from Japan - AD_JPNHW1_MetaG | ecosystem: Engineered > Bioreactor > Anaerobic > Digestate | place... | reverse complement strand
ATTGCGGCTGTTGTTTTGTCGACGATGGTTTTGATCTTGAGTTTACAGCAGACAGTAAACACGTATTCTTTGAATGACACTATGTTAAACGGTAAGCAAATAACAACGGAAGCCGCGTTAGGATTAATGCTGGGGTTACAGAATGAATATTGAGAGGAGGGATACCGATGAATAAGAATGCAATGTATCTGGCTGTTTTTGGAGTATTGTGTGTTATCGCAGGAGTACTGGTCGGAGCGGGGGTTGCTGTTACCGTTAATTCTCAAAGAGGAGGGTTTCATAGACCTGATTTTGCTGAGAGAGCCGGACATATGATGGGTTTTCAGCGTAACGCGGGGGAGCCCCGAGGGCCGGTTGAGATGCTTGCAAGGGAACTTAATTTAAACGTTGACCAGAAAGAGAAAGTCACGCTTATTTTGGAAAAAGCACGTCAGCAGATCGAAGAAGTGGGGAAAAATATCCGGAGCTCAATGCATCAGATTAAGGAAAAATCAGACGCCGAGATTATGGGTGTTTTAACGCCTTCGCAACAGGAAAAATTCAAACTGATGAAACTGAGGTTTGAAAAAAGATTTGCTGCACCGAGGGCCGGTCAAGGACAAGGATTGATGGGGCCGCAGGGTGAGCGCGGGCATATGGAAAAACCCGAAGCTGCGTCTGAAGCGGATAATCATCCAATGATGTAATGCAAAGATAAGGCCAGGCGGTGAATATGAGGTTCCCCTTCTGCCTGGCTTTACATAAGAAAGCGCGGTATAAGAGTATTGGAGGTAGCGTTATGAAAAGTGGAATACAAATTTTCTTGCTAGTATGTTTTGTGTTTTTTCCGGCAATGGGCGCATATGCAGAGGTTTATCAAAGTACTTCTCAGAACACAGGGTTATCCGCACAACCGCAGGTAAGTGATCAACCATCAGGACAAGAAAAAAACGCTCCTTCGGAAAAAGGGACAGCTCCTCAGGGTGGACCCGGCGGAGAAATGAAGATACCTCAGGCGGCTCTTGATGCCTGTAATGGCAAGAAAGAAGGCGATACGTGCCAGTGTCAGGGAGGGCCGGGCGGGAATACAGCCGGTAGCTGCGGGTATACCCCTGATAAGAAGTTTTTCGCCTGTAAGCCGAATTGTCCGCCTCCGGATATGAAGCATGAGGGGAATGGGCAGCAGGAACGCCCGGGTTTGCCTCGGCAGAGTAATGAAACAGGGGAGTGATCTTTTTGAACAATGTGTAACCGCTTGATTCGTCAAATAGTATTGATCGCAGGTTTTATTGTAGTAACGGTTGGGCTTTTTGGCTGCGCCAGTCCTCGGCTTATGAGCGCTTGGCCCAGGCATGAGGTGCAGATTAACGGTACGTATACCGGGTTTGGCGATGCCCTTGCTTATTTTGACGAGAAAGATAAGATCTCAGTGCATCTTTTTAACGACAGTGAATTTCTGTACGTTTGTCTTATTACCAGGAACCGGGAGATTGAGGAACGCATGGTTGAATCCGGCTTGGTAGCGTGGTTTGACGCGGATGGTAAAAGAGATAAAAAATTCGGGATCCGTTTTCCTATAGGTTTACGCGCAATGGGTATGACCCTCCCCCGGGCTAAAAAGAGTATGGAATCGTTTTGGAAAGATCAGATGGATATCCAAGATGAGATCAATAAAGCAGGGGATATAGATATTCCTTTTGATAAACAGCTGGTTGTTCTTGAGAATCTCCAGGATAGGTTACGGATTGTCGGTTCTGCGTATGAGAGGAACAAGGGAGATGGGGGTGCCCGTCATCCGCGAAAGGATACGCGGGGTAACGGTCCTTTGCCTCCGACAAACGGAGATCTTCCCGAGAAGGTATTGGAATTGGATTACGCGGGTGCCCGTGCGGCGGGGATTGAAGCGAAGATCGGCCGTCAAAATAATTATTTTGTCTATGGTCTTAAAGTGCCGCTGAAAAAATCAGCGCACCATCCGTATGCCATAGATATTCAAAGGGGTATCCCGATCGGTTTCGGATTGGAGTTCTCCGAACCCGGGTTTCCTCCGGGACGCGATTCAGGAGAAATGTCTCCGGATGATGAAGGTCGGATGCGTCAGCCGGATGGGGGAGGCTCACAAAAGAATGGCGTGTCGATAGTGTGGGGTGTAATAGATTTATCAGGAGTATGAAATGTAAATGATCGACGTACGATACGGGGTTTTGAATCATATAATCAAGAGGAGGATCATAATGAAAAGTAGAAATGTTGTGTCTCTGTTTGTTGGTGTTGCGGGTTTGTGTGGTATGATTCTTGGGCAGGCGGGGATTGCATGTGCTGAACCGAGAATGGGCGGGCCACGGGATCACCATGATTATTATGTGGAATCGCATCATGCGCATTATTATTACCGAGACGGGAGGCTTTATAGACCGGGCTGGTTTGGGTTATTCGAGATTGCGGTTAATGTGCCTCCGATAGGGGCTGTTGTTTCTATCCTGCCGTCTGGTTATCGAACAGTCGTGGTTGGCGGAAACCCGTATTATTATTACGAAAATGTTTATTATGCGACTTGTCCGCAAGGATATGTTGTTGTTCCGCAGCCGGTTATCGTGCAAACGCCTGTTCCCGCAGTTGCGGTTACTCCTGAAGTTGTGACGCAAAGCGCCGGTTCTTTCGTAACGATTAATGTTCCTAACGCCAACGGCAGTTTTATTCCGGTTACACTTGTCAAGCGCGGTGACGGGTATGTGGGGCCGCAGGGAGAATATTATTCGGGGCATCCGACTGTTGAGCAATTGAAAGTGTTGTATGGTAAATAAACTGATGCTGGCACGGCATGCGCGAGGGTATTGAGGGAAGCAGCGCGAGAATACTAGGATGAATATTTTGAAAGGAATACCATTGTTGTCTGTTCAACCGGAGGTTTAGGAAGAACCGGCGCAATACGTTGTTCGTACATGTAATAATGTTTTTTCGCAGCCAGAAGCATACTTTCCGCTGTTTTCTTTAGCGCGGTATCCTGTATAGCGGGGCAGTTTTTACCATATACAAATCACGATAATCTGCTATAATTATCACCTTGTGTTTTTCATTAGTAAAACAACCTGAAAAAGGCATTATATGATTTCAGTTCACAATGTTTCTTTACAATTCGGGCAGCGTAAACTCTTCTCGGGTGTTGATATTGTTTTTTCGCCGGGGAATTGTTACGGCCTTATTGGCGCCAATGGTTCCGGTAAGTCGACGTTCTTAAAGATCCTTTCCGGGGAAATTGATTCCTCCAGCGGTGAGGTTGTTGTTCCTCCCGGGAAACGCGTTTCTGTTTTAAAACAGGATCAATTTGCTTTTGACGAATATACGGTGCTGGAAACGGTAATGATGGGGCATAAGAAATTGCATGAAATTGTGGCTGAAAAAGACCTTTTATACGCCAAAAACCCGTTTACTGATGCTGATGGCATGCGCGCATCAGAACTTGAACAGGAATTTTCCGAGCTAGGCGGTTGGAACGCTGAATCGGACGCGGCTAAGCTTTTAAGCGGGCTAAATATCGATGAATCGCTGCATGGTGTTTTGATGAAACAGCTGGAAGGAGGCCAGAAAATGCGTGTTTTACTGGCGCAGGCGCTCTTCGGGAATCCCGATATCCTTCTTTTAGATGAACCGACTAACCATCTTGATGTTGATTCCTGTATATGGCTGGAGGATTTCTTGGCTGAGTTTGAGAATACCGCGATCGTTGTTTCGCATGACCGGCATTTTCTGGATAATGTCTGTACCCATATTGCCGATATCGATTTTGGTAAAATCAAGCTGTATCCCGGTAATTATTCGTTTTGGTCAGAGGCAAGCCAGCTGGCAGCGCGCCAGCGCAGTGAGGCAAATAAGAAGGTGGAAGAGCAGCGCAGGGAGTTGAAGGAATTCATTATGCGTTTTGCTAATAACGCCTCTAAATCGCGCCAGGCTACCAGCCGTAAGAAGATCCTGGAAAAGCTTACCGTAGACGATATCGGGCCTTCGTCTCGTAAATATCCATATATTAATTTTGAACAGGAACGTGAAGCAGGAAATGAACTTTTAAGTATTGCCAATTTTTCAAAATCAGTTGATGGACAGCCGATGTTTGAACGGTTGAATATTACCATTCAAAAAGGCGATAAAGTCGCTTTTGTGGGGCCGCAAGACCTTGTAAAAACCGCGCTATTCCAAATTCTGACTGGTTCTATGCAGGCAGATACCGGAAGTTTTAAATGGGGATTTTCTACAAAGAGAGCGTATTATCCGCGGGACAATGCGGAGTTTTTTAATACCGATATCAGTATTGTAGATTGGCTGAGACAGTTTTCGGCAAATACCGACCAGGAATTTATCCGTTCCTTCCTGGGGAGGATGCTTTTTTCGGGAGATGAAAATCTTAAACCCGTGAATGTCCTTTCCGGAGGAGAAAAGGCCCGGTGTATGCTGGCGCGTATGATGGTTGTACAGCCGAATGTCCTTATCCTCGATGAACCGACAAACCATCTTGACCTTGAATCAATTACCTCTTTAAACCGCGGTCTAGAGAAATTCCGCGGCACCATTCTTTTTTCATCTCACGACCACGAATTAGTGCAAACAGTTGCAACCCGCATTATTGAAATTACTCCCCGCGGTTATATTGACCGGGAATGCCCGTTTGATGAATACCTTGCCAATGAAGAAATAACCCGCCAGCGGCATGCCTTATACGCGTAGCATACAACAATTGTTTTCTGTCAGGAAAAATTACATGTACGAGTTCTTTCAGGCGGTTCTTTCCATGGTATGTATGTTAAATGAGAGGCCGCGGAGTTGTTGCGCGAATCCCGCAGTTGTAGCAACAATAAGCAGTGTTATGAATCCTCCTACCGCGACGCAGGGGATAGTCCCTATCCAGGCGGCAAGCAGACCGCTTTCAAAAGCTCCCAATTCGTTTGATGCGCAGATAAAGATCCAGTTCGCCGAGGCGATACGGCCCCGAAGATGATCCGGAGAGAGAAGGCGTACCATAGAACGGCGGATAACCATGTTGATTCCGTCGAAAACTCCGCTCAAGAATAAGGCGGTGATCGAGAGCAGGAAATTCTTTGAGAAAGCAAAAATAATGATGCTTATCCCGAAGCCGGCAATTGCCAGAAGCAGGTTTTTACCGGCGTGCGTAATCGGCGGATGGCGTGTTGCAATAAGCGTAATGATCAAGGCGCCAAGCGAGGGTGCCGCGTTAAGGAGTCCGAGGCCTTGAGCGCCGACATGCAGGATGTCGCTGGCGTAAATCGGCAAGAGAATGATGGCACCGCCGAAAAATACGGCGAAGAGGTCAAGAGCCATAGCTGTCCAGAGGGGTTGATTTTTAAAGACATAGTTCCATCCGACTGCGATACTGGTAAAGAGAGGTTCTTTTTTTTGCGGAAGCGGTTGTGCTTTGGGCGGTATGGTTACCGTGAAGATGAATGAAAGCAGGAATCCTGCGGTGATCAAAAGATATGCGTTTGCGGCTCCCCAGGCGTCGAATATAAAACCGATAGCCGCTGGACCGATGACTGCGCAGCTTATCCAGGTGCTGCTTATCCAACTTGAGGCGTTTACGGTCAGGTGTTTTGGTACAACGAGGGCTTCAAACGCGGTGTTTGCCGGGTCTGCGAAACCGCGGGCAACTCCTGCGATAAAAATCATGGCGTAAAGTCCGAACAGCGGGTTTATACTCTTTTGCAGGGATAAGATCGCCAGTATCAGTGTGCATACGCAGGATGCTGCGCGCGTAATTACAATGATCTTTCTGCGGTCAAAATGATCCGCGACGTATCCGCCGAATGGAGCGATGGATATGGCAGGAATAGCTTCTACTAATCCCAGCCAGCCGAGAGAAAGAGGGTTATGTGTTAGTTTATAAATCTGAAAGCCGATAACGACGGCAAGGGCGCGGCTTGCCAGGGTAAAGAAGCCTACTGAACCGATAAAAAGGCGGATATCGACGAGTTTTAAGGCGTCCAGAAAGTTTTTTTGCGCATGAGGGGTTTTCATAGGAATATAGTTATAGTACGAATGGTATTTTCTGTCAAATAGTAAGACGGAGGAGATTTGTTGTGTTATAATATTTTCAAAGTTTGCTTGCCTTGATATCGCTAAACATTGGTGAACGATACGAGAGGAGCGCATATGAAGAAAAATATTGTTTTAGTGGTTTGTTGTATTGTCGGAGTTGTGGTTTTTTGCGCGCTGCGGGATTTCGTGATCAAGAATATTGTTACGGTTGTTGCAACCAATGTGAGCGGTGCGCCGGTGCATATCGGCGGATTTTCGTTCAGTGTTATCGGTCAGTCTGTAACGATGACTAATTTTAAAATGTATAGTCCGAAAGGGTTCCCCCGGGATACCTTGATCGATATCCCTTTGATTAAGGTTTCCGTCCAAATTGTGCCAGCCGTATTCGGGAAAATTCATATTCGCGAACTCTCTCTTGATTTAAAAGAAATATGGATGGTGAAAAATAAAGAGGGAAAGTTAAACGTTGATTCCCTGGCTTTTACTCAGAAGAAGGATACAGCCGCCAAACCGGTTCCGCAAATGGCTATGCAGATGGATCTGGTGCGGCTTCATATCGGTAAAGTGGTAAGTAAAGATTACAGCGTTTCAGGCCCCCCCGCGCTTAAGGTATATGATATCGATATCCAAAAAAACTATAAGAACATTACAAGCGCCCAGCAGTTGACGGCGTTAATTATCGCTGAGCCGCTTAAGGCAGCCGGTATCCAAGGAGTATCGGTTTATGGCGTTTCAATGCTGACCGGTATTGCAGCACTTCCGGTTGCAGCGGCGTTTGTGTTTGCGGGAAAAGACTTTGCACAGGCAACGTATACTGTTGGCTGGGATAAGGCGTATGCGGCCGGATTACGCGCTTTGAAGGAAGCAGGGGTTATAAAAAAAGAAAATATAGCTGCCGGAGTCATTAGCGCGGATATAAAGGGCGCCCAGGTTGTTTTGAAGCTTAAGAAAATATCGGGGAACATTACGGAAATAACGGTCTCAGCCAGAAAGATGCTGGTACCTCAAAAAGAGATTGCTTCGGGGGTTATGTACCGGATAGCAGAGGACCTGAAGTAGTTTTGACAGGAAACGCGGGATGTTCTTGGAGAAATCGGGTCCGTCATATGCGTCTTCAACTTTGGCGGGTGGTGATTTGGCTTGCCGAAACGTTTAAACAGAATATAATAATGCAGCATAGGTGAGTAAGGATATTGTATATACTTATTAAAATACCGTATGAGTCCCCGCAGACATATCACCCTTAAAGTTATTGCCGCACTCGTTTTTACCGATCTCTTGGAGACTCTGGCGCAATTTTGTTTTAAGAAAAGCGCTCTTGCCGCAGGCCCCTGGCAAATTGATTCCCTGGCAAACGGCAGTTCATTTTTAATAACAATTATGCAATCACCGTTCCTCTGGGGCGGTTTGGTTTGTGTTTTTGTTATTTTTGTTTGTTGGTCACTCATCCTTTCCAAGGTTGATTTGAGCGTCGCAGTCCCTATCGCAAGCACGAGTTATATTACTATTCCGCTTGTCTCGGTTCTTTTTCTGGGTGAAAAAATATCGCTTATCCAATGGTCGGGAATTGCTTTTATTATTGCGGGAATTATCCTTGTATCAATGAGTGTTACTGTGAAGGAAGAAAAATGTTCGTAGGCGGGATCATCCTGATCATTGCGCTAATTTTATTGACCGATATCTTGGATACCATCGGTCAGCTTATATTGAAGTCTTCGATCAACAAGATCGAGTTTCATGGTTTGCGCGCAAAACAGGTTGTTCAATTTATCACGGCTATCCTTCGTAATCCCCGTATTTGGATTGGTTTTATTCTGAGCGGGCTTTCGCTTATTGTCTGGCTGTATGTTTTAACGAAAGCTGAGCTTGGGTTTGCCTTTTCGCTCGATAGTATGCGCTATATTTTAATTGCAGCAGCTTCCGCTATGTTCCTGAAAGAAAAGATTACGGCGGGTCGTTGGATGGGGATTGTGTGTGTTATTATAGGAATCATGCTTGTTGCTGCCGGAGGGAAATAGTAGACGTGACAGAATTGCACTCTCCGTTGCGGGTTGTCCGTGTCCGTTCAATAAGCGAAATCCCCCGAACTGATTGGGAGGCTGTTTATCCGGCGGTTCTGGAAAATTACACTTTTTTTAAAACGCTGGATGAATCCGGCTTTGACCAGTTTTCGTTCTTTTACATTATGGTTTATAGGGGCGATAAGCCGGTGGGGGCGGTCAGTTGTTTTACCATGCGTTTTGGCATTGATATGACGGTTACCGGGTTTTTGAAACAGGTATTCGGACTCGTACGAAAAATTCTTCCGGATCTTCTAAGCCCGAACGTGCTTATGGTTGGCCTGCCGATGGGGATGGGGCGGATCGGTCTTGCCGATGTCCCGCAGGAAGTCTTAGAAGTTATCCGTTTTGAAGTTGAAAAGCTGGCAGCCGCGGAAAAAGCCGCAATGGTTATTTATAAGGATTTTACCGGTGAAAACGAGGGAATTCTGTCGCCGCTTTTGAAGAAAGGCTATTTTAAGATCCAAAGCATCCCCACAACCATTATGGATATCCGGGTTAAGGATTTCGAAGAATATCTTTTAACGCTGGGAAAAGTTTCCCGTGATGGACTGAAGCGGAATCTGAAAAAAGTTGATACCCAGGTAAAAATCGAGTTTTCTGCCAAAGATGCTCTCAATGAGCAGGAGCTGGAAGATATACACCGTTTGTATCTGCAGACATTTCGTAAACTTGACATGGGGCTGGAAAAACTGCCCGTTGATTTTTTCCGGGTTGCGTCTGGCAATATGCCGTCAGAGGCGAAATATTTTCTTTGGCGAATTGAAGGAAAAATGGTTGCGTTTGCTTTTTGTCTGGTTAAAGGCGACTATTTTATCGATTATTATCTTGGTTTTGATTATGATTTGTCCCGAAAATATTACCTGTATTATATTCGTTTCCGTGATTTGCTGCGGTGGTGTATTGACCACAAGATAGCGACCTATGAAATGGGCGTCACCAGCTACGAATCAAAACGCAGACTTGGATTCCGTTTTGTGCGGTTGTATTTTTATATAAAGCATTGCAATCCCGTTATTAATTTTTTCGGACCGTTGATTAAGTTCTTCTTTAGCCCCGAGCATTTTGACCCGGTTTTCAAGGAAATGAAAGAGGGGAATCTTGTGTAAATGTTCCAGCGGTTTTATGTGCAATGTTCCTGCAGAAACGATTGCAAAATCCTATGATTATGTGCTGCATCCGGTCCGGCAATAAAATAATAGAATTTGCTTCGCGCTATAAGGCAGGCATTACTTTCCATCCGGGAAATGATGGTGCCTGATTTTTTGAGAAGAGAAAATAGTCCCTCCTGCATTATAAACTCCATTCCCTGATATAATCCGACGCCGATAACGGAATTCATAAGGCAGTGTTTAACAGATGCCAGACGGTTTGTTGCAATAATTGCAGCGTCATTCCCTGTAGAGCGGATGCCCAGTAAGATAACCCGTGGTTTGACTTCATGGGTACAAATACGGGAAGAGAACTGCCGGATGTCTATGGTTAATTTTGCTGGAAATCCCATGCGTTTTGTATATCGAATGAATTCCTGGTTTACCTCAGGAATTGGCGTTCGAGGGTCGATTCCGATCCGTAAGGGAAAAGGGAGGAGAAAGCCATTTTTCTGCATGAGAGGCGAGTCTTCCGAGATAAGCTTTATTTCAGACGAGGGATCATTAAGAATAGTAAGCGAGATCGTTGATTTTCCTCCGCCGGATGGCATCATTAATAAAATTCCGGCATTTTTGTATGCAATGCCTAAGGCGTGGATTCGGTGCAGACCTTTTTTTTCAAGTAAGGCTGATACGTTTGAGAGGATACTCAGGTATGCGATTTCCCGTACTATATCGGGATCTTCGGCGTATATTAAACAGGTGGCGTTTTTATAATCAAAGATGTTCATGGCGTGCCCGAAATAATCGATGTATTTTTTTGTGCCAAAGGCAAAGGTGATATTACGGGGGGTAACAAAAGAGGAATGCATACGTGGGAGCGAAGCATAATCGAATTTTTCGCGAAAAAGTTGAAGGTTTAATGCGCAGGAAGAGAGGCCCGGGGCAAGGAAGTATGAAAAATCGTGGGTGATTGCTTCGAGAAGCTCGGGCCGGCTGCTGGTAACATGAACCCCAACCCCATAGAACGAAAGTCGTACCGCGTTGTCTTGCATATAAAAATTTTACCATTTACTCGATGAAAGTCTAGTATTATAATACTATTTAACGATAATCATTTAATAGCCGACGTAGTTTTTTGCAAAAGATACTGTGGAAAAGTATGGGCTATTATTGGTCTCTAACTGAAAGATGTTCGCAAAGAACTGCAATGTCCTTCTGTTGAATCGCATGTTACGTTCTTTATGTGCCACTGTGTCTCCTATGACCTCCCATCAAGTTCTCTCGTATATCTGCAGGGCCTTTTGATGAGTAAAAAGGTTGTTTTTATCTTCCGGTCGTTGAGTAATGCCGAAGCTAAGCTTTTTTCCGCGTTAGAAACAGTTCCCGTTTTTGTAGCGTTATCTCCTGAGGCAGCTGTGAGCCTTGAAAAGTGTCAATTATCCTACATAATTCCCCACGATTATTTCGATTCCCGAGAGTATAATGCATGGTTCGACGAGCTTCTTTTGATAACTCGGAAAACAGGAGAAGCAAGGATCGATGATGGTACGACTATCCAGGAGATTTTATCCGTTGAAGGGGAGTCATTGTGGGGGTTATTGTATCCGCATCTTGCGTATCATTTATTTAATCTCTTCGTATTCAAAAAGATAGTAGAAAAGATCGTTGTCCTTCAAAGTCCCGATCAAGCGGTTATTTTGTCGTATCGGCAAGGAGATCGAGAAGCGGTTATTCGTGATGTGGCGGATTCGTTGCATATTCCCGTTTCACTGAAAAATGCTTCCCTGGTACTTCGTTTAAGGCATTTTTCTGACATTGTTTTCAATTATTTTTTTACGCGAGCGCATCCATGGATAGAGTTAATTAACCGTATGCCTAATTTTTTGTCGTGTATCGGATATTTCCAGGAAAAAAAAGAGATGTGTATTGTAAACCTTAAGAGAATCATACGCTTGTATAAGGGGGAATACGAAGATCCTTCGTCACCGGGAACGATACTTGCTGTTGCATTTGCTTCGTACCACTCTTTCGTGCGGAAAGTTGCAAACATGAAGATGGATGTCCGGGAAAAGGTTGTGATAGTAAAGGCCGATGTTTTGACTCGTGATTTCAAAAAGAAATGCGCAGCCCTGGGGATTCACCAGGTGCCATTGTATGAATATCTCTCGCCTGCCATGCATAAACGAATTTATGAAACAAGAAGTATGCTTTTGGGAAGATTAAAAAAACATTATCCGGGAATAGTTTTGGCGTTTGTAAAAGCAGTTGATTTTCCTGCGTATCAGGCGGTACGCCGATATTTCCTCGATCATTTTTCTTCGTTCAACTGAAAAAGCTGTTGAGATTCCAATATGTTGTTTCATCGGCTATTGAACGCGAACGTCCTTCCACGGTTCTCATTCAGGAGGATGGAACGAAGTTCGGGCAGATTGTTGCACGAGAAGCCCGGTCTCAGGAGGTGGCTTGTTTAGCTGTTTTTGGGAATATCCCTGCGTATGATCCTTTTGGGAATATTTTTGGGCGGGTTCCTCATGTGGCGTCGGCGTGCGCGGTAACGGGGCCGTTACTAAAAACAAACCGTAATGGTTTTGGTGCTTTTGATGAAAATAGTGTTGTTACCGGTAATCGTTTTTCGCCGGTTGATAATCACGGTATGCAAAGGGAAGAAATTTATGCGAAGCTTCATATAGAAAAGACAAAAAGACTTTTTGTTTTTTCTAGTCAGCCGTTTCCGGAAAGTGATAAGATACACAATGTCCTTATTGCCATGATGAAACATTTTCCTGAAAAGCATCTGGTGATTAGCTTGCATCCTCTTGAATCTTATTGGCGCAGCAGGGGTGCTGCCCGGAGAGCTGAATTGAGAAATGTGACGATTACGAAAAGATTTAAGACCATAGACCTTATTGCGATAGCGGATTTGGTTGGCACTATTTCTTCAAGTACTGCTTTGGATGCGAGGATACTAGATAAGCCGGTTTTTATTCTTGGCCTCAATCAGTATATTGTCGATCAGCCATATTTTGAACCTACCGTAAGTCCTTATGTGGAATGTGGCGCTGCTTTTGGCGTTTACCGGTATGCCGACCTTGTTCCGGCTATACGTTCAATTTTACAGGATACGTCTGCCCAGGAAAGAATGGCCCGATGCCGAGGTCAGTTTGTTAAGATGCATTCTGCCTGTAACGGAAAATCGGTTGAAAACAACATGTCTTTTGAAGCTGCCCTGAGAGGGAATGTATGATTGTTGTACGTATGTTTTTGCCATTTACTCGATGAGCGTGCAGCACTATAATATTTTTATCGTGTTGGCGCAGCATGTTGGTGTATTGATAAAACCCAGGCAATCAAATTGTCCAAGAAAATAATGAAGATACGTTTTCGGATGCAACTGCACCATGTTCTTATGCAATCAAATCGCATCTCATTTTTATGCGGGTTGAGTAGATGGTATTACCATGTTGGCGTAGCAGTGTTTGATTCCGTCATACGATCATGTGTTCCTGGCGTTGTGTCAGTGTATGTACGAAACAGTTTTGCTAATGGAACGTGGATCCCCTGGGTTAGCGATGTTGATTTTACGATTACTCTTTCGTGCGCATCGAGTTCGCGGGAAGCAGCGGCATTAACACGATTGTGGCAGTTGCATACAATATTTAAGATTGTATTTCCTTTTATCCAGCATATTGCTGTTTTTTCCCGTGAGGAGTTCAGATATATTTTTGACTCGCATGATCCGTCGTTTGCTCTTGCTATGGGAGATATGAGGGAGGTCGGGGGTAAGGACCGTATGCTTTTCTTGCGGGAAAAAACGCCGAGTTCATTGCGTATTCATGACTGGGTTCGGTTTTGTGAGTGGTTTTCCCGTTATGATTGCTCGGAGCTTGTGAGTTTTTATCGATACGAAAGATTTTTGCGAAAATTCCCTCCGTTGCATCCCGGTTCTGCCGAAGCCGGAGCCTTGGAAAAACTTTTGGCTGATCCTCGCCAGATGAATGGCGTATCTTCATTCGTTCGATCCGGCTTTTACTATGCAAATAGCATTGTTGCGTCGTTTCGAGACGTTATCCTCCCCGGTTCGATTCAGAAGTCAGTATTTGTATCGTATGCTATCCGGGAAAACATTCCCGATTCTATCCTGAAGATAGCTGAAGATTATGCCGCTCGTTTGAACGTATGTGCCGGTGCGGTTGCCGGGATTATGGTTGATTCAAATTCATTATGCGCAAGTTATCCGCGTCTTTGGATCTTTATGCGCAATGGTATATCGAAGGATTTATGGGAAGAAACAGTGAATTTTATTTGGATGCTTGGACGTAAGACGTCTCAGGCGACTCCCGTCTATATTTTTGATGAATATGCGATGGAAGTTTTTTTACATACGCAACGGTATTGGGCGTTTGAGTATGCGCATTTAATGAATCACCGGCGAATGGTCTGGGGAGAGGATACGATTGCGCGGATGCGCGCTGTGCCGGATGATTTTATCAGGAAAATGGCTTTTCCCAGTCTTTTGTTGAAACGTGCTGCTTTGCGCGAGAGTATATTTACTCATTCGTACCAGCAACTGCAAGTTGCTGCGCACGAAATGTTTCGTTTGCGGGTATTGTGTGAATACAATGTTCTAGTAACTACGCGGCAGGAACTTGCGCGTGCTTCTCTGTTGTTGCCAAAGGATGACGAGTATTTTTTAATTGAAGATATGATGCGTCAAAAGGATATTGATCGGAAGAAACTGTTTGAAGTTTGGTCCGTATATGCGCGTTCTGTTGAAGAAAATTGCCAGAGGATGTTGAGCTTGGAATCTTCTGAGTATACAGGAATTTCATCTATATCTGGCATCTATGCGTAAGATATTAATTGTGCGATTAAGTTCTTTAGGCGATGTTATCCTGACAATGCCGGTAATTACGGCGTTGCGTCAGGCATTTCCCGATGATCGGTTATATTATTTGACAACAAAACCGTATCAGGAACTGGTAGAAATGAATGCGTGTCTTAACCAGGTTGATTCTATTGATTCCTACCATGGGTTTCAGTGGTTTACCAGCCTTTTTAAAGCGATAAAGTTATTTCGAAATGAAAAAATTGACGTGGTTGTGGACCTGCATTTTAACCACTGGTCATATCCGCATGCGGTAATCTGGCTTTTCATTTTTACTCGCTGTATCGGCGTTTCAAAAAGAATAAAAGCGTATCGGCCTGCGTTTCAACGCCGCTCGATGCGTAATCAAAGTACCGTACATGTTTTGGATTGGTACCAGAGATCCTTAGAACGTCACGATATTCAGATGTATCCTGTTTTTTCTTCGTCAGTTTTCAGTGTTGACATGAAGCACGCGCGGGAATATCTGTCGGAACGCGGTATTATTCCTGGTGCTATGGTACTAGGTTTTGCTCCGGAAGCGAGTTGCCCGCATAAACGCTGGAATATAGAGAATTTCAGAGATGTTTCCCGGTCTCTCGCCAAGACAATGCAGGCAAAAACCATCGTATTTACGAAAGATGCCAGGTCTCCTTTGAAAACATGTTTTGGAAAAGATATCGGCGAAGGTACGTGTATCCATGTCGGTGGATTTTCATTGAAGGAGATAGCAGCTTTTTTGTCTTGTTGTTCGCTTTTAATTACCAATGATTCGGGTTTAATGCATATGGCTTTTGCATTGGGTATTCCTGTTGTTGCTATATTTGGCCCTACACACCCGTGTTTGGGATATGCGCCTTTCGGGCCGAAAGCGCGAGTGTTTTATTCGGATATTTCTTGCTCTCCATGCAGTAGTTGGGGAGATAAGAGATGTACATTAAAAGCGAGGGAATGTTTTAATCAGATCTCTCCTGACCAGGTTGTTTTGGGCGTCCGGGATCTTCTTAAACAACAATGATGCCGCCTGTTGTTGATAGGTGGGGGAGTAAAATAATCAGATATGCGTTCTGAGAAAATCCTTGTTATTAGTCCTAATTGGGTCGGGGACGCTGTAATGGCTATCCCGATGGTTTCCTTGTTGCGGAAGGAATTTTCTCTTGCGCATATCGCAATTTTGACAAAAAGTTATCTGGGAGACATCTGGAAAAGTAACGCCGCTGTTAATGAAATAATTTGTTTTGATTCAACGGACTCTGTGTTCTATGGCAATTTTTATCCGATGGTTCATAGACTGGGAAGGGGGAAGTTTAACACGGCGATCATTTTATCCCATTATGCAAGTCATGCAGCGCTCACTTTTTTTGCCGGTATCCCCGTTCGTATCGGGTATGCTGTGCGTCATCGGAAGATATTTTTGACGCATCCGTTCCCCTATTCGTCTGCTGTAAGGACTAAACATATGGTTGAGAATTATATTGATTTCCTGCTTCCGCTGGGTATACGTTCGGATCCCCAATTCCTTGTTATGCGTTTGGAAACTTCGGCTAAGGAGAGCGCGGCGAGGATCCTTGCTGAAAAAGGGATTTCTATCAATGATACAATTATCGGTGTTGCCCCGGGAGCGCGTTTTGGACCGGCCAAACGCTGGCCTGCAGAATATTATTTCCAGCTGCTTAGAACAATAGGTGAAGATTGGAATATTAAAACAGCTGTTTTTACGGGACCGGCTGATCAGGAGATAGCAAGGCAGTTGAAAGAACATGCGGGCAAAAACATCCTCTTTTTTGATGGGGTGCAATCGCTTACAACAGTTGCCGCGCTTGTGGCGCGATGTACGGTATTGGTCAGTAATGATTCCGGCCTGATCCATATTGCTGCTGCTGTGGGTACGAAAACCGTGGGAATCTATTGCTCTACGAGTCCGGTGTGGACTCGGCCATACGGAGAAGGCCATATTATACTGAGCAGCGATGTGCCTTGTCGCCCTTGTTTCAATGAAAGTTGCAGAGACGGCAGTTATCGTTGTCTTCATGCGGTGGGCGTTCAGGATGTCGTAGCGGCTGTTCATAAACAGTTTTATTCGTGAGGGCTTTGATTTGAAAGTTCCTGTATCGGTGGTAGTTATTACCTATAATGAGGCTGATCGTATTCAACAGTGTTTGGCCAGCCTTTCCTGGGCTGACGAAATAATTGTTATTGATTCTTTTAGCAGCGACGGTACTGTTTTACTCTGCCGCAACTATACGGATACAATATTGTTTCATGCCTGGGAAGGATACGCAAAACAGAGGAATGCCGGGTTTGATTGTGCCCGGCACGAGTGGGTCTTATTTATTGATGCTGATGAATGTGTCACGCCGGCATTAGCAATGGAAATTCAAACGGTGTTTTCAGGTTCGGCGCCTCTTTGCAGCGGGTTCCGTATCCCCCGCCGGGCATTTTACTGGGGGAAACAAATCAGATATGGAGAATGGGGGTGTGAAACAAAATTGCGGTTGGTACGGAAATCCGTATCTCGTTGGGCGGAAGATAAGAATGTACATGAAGAACTGTATGTGCAGGGTGAGGTGCAATCACTCCAGGCGCCTTTGTATCATTTTACAAACAGGAATTTTTATCATCACCTCCGGAAAACGCGTTACTATAGTCTGCTTTTTGCGCGGGATGCCTTTCTTGCGCGTAAGAAATTTGCATTCCCTATTATTTTCGTTGCTCCCGTGATGCGGTTTATGAACGGGTATATTCGTTTACAAGGATTTCGAGACGGAATTCGAGGGTTGGTTATTGCGCTTATGCAGTCTTTGGATGTTTTTTTACGCTATAGCAAGATTTATTTACTATACGCCGGCATTATGCGTATTCCACGTCAATAATTCATATGGCGATACAAACGCGGCAGTATAAAATTTGTTTGCTTATTTTTTGTGCGGTATTGCTTTCCCGCCTTTTTGTATTGTTGTTTATTGTGGGATATGGGGACCCCGGTGTTTTGATCAGAGCCGATGAACAGCGTTACTTTTCGGTAGGTTTAAAGTATATGAATAATGTTTATCAGTGGCAAGGGTTTCATTGGGATGCACCGCTCTATCCGCTTCTTCTGTCGTGGTTATTTAAGATCTTTCCGGCGACGTATCTGACAATGATTTTTTTGAATATCGTACTATTCAGCGCTTCGGTGAGTCTCGTCTATGTGATCGGGATGGGTTTCTTGAATGAAAAAGGAGCATGCGTGGCTTCAGTGCTGTATGCTTTGTATCCGACATTATGGATGATCAGTTTGTATCCTGCAACAGAGAATTTATTCATTTTTTTATTATTAGTTTCCGTTTACTTTTTTATCCGATACGTATATGATGAATCCTTGCAGTGGCTGTTTTTTAGCGCGTTTTGTTTTGGTCTTCTGACGTTAACGAAAGAAGTGGGGGTTTTTCTCCCGCTGCTTTTTGCGGGTATTCTTGTAGCAAGGGGAATGAAACGATTGCCACAAGCGGGGAAACGTGCGGGTGTTTTTTTAGCCGCGTACATGTTTTGTGTCCTGCCGTTATTTGGGTATCATTATCAAGAAAAAGGCCGGTTTGCTCTTTCGAAAAAAATGATCCGTGTCATGGAGTATGTCCGTGACCGGCGTCATGACGACAGGCAACAGTTAACTGCTGGTGGTTCGGGAAAACACGGTATCGGGGTCGGAGAGTATGTTTTTCGGAGAAGGCGATTTTTTCTTGGTACCGGGACTATCGGATTAATGCACGCATTCGGCAGGAATATCGATGCTTTAGAAAATGCGACCGCTTCCCCCCACTGTTTTGTTCGCGCTACGTTTAACTATGGAAGTGCGTGGTTCATGTATCATTGGTGGTCGATTGCGTATGTGGCATTCATGTATCTGTTGAGTTTTTGCGCAATGGTGAAATTGCTTCTGGAAAGGAAGGCGGTTATATTCTGTTCGATTGCGGCCGGGATTTTGTACTTTTTAACGGCATACTATTATATTTTTAATGCGAGGTATTTTATTCAGTTCATTCCGCTTATGGGATTGCTTGCGGTGTATTGCTTTCAGAAGTCACCTGCACGGGAATAGTTGTTTTAATGTCTTGTCGGGGGCCGGTAATGGCGCTATAATCAAAAAAGTTTATGGAATAGAGGACTAAGAGTATGTACATGATGCGCATTGTTTTAATTCTATTTTTTGGGTTCTGGGGGGGAGCGCCGCTTTCTGCCTTTTCGCTCGATGACAGGAAGATTGCTGTTGTCACTTCTTTTTATCCGGCGTATATCATGGCATTGAATGTGGCCGGTGATATTCCCGGCGTTTCCGTAGAGAACATGGCTTCTTCGGCAACCGGTTGTCCGCATGATTATTCCCTGACTGCCGATGATATGAAGAAAATATCCCGTGCAGATATTTTTGTGGTTAATGGCGCGGGCATGGAATCCTATCTGCAGGACGTCATAGCTAAAAATAACCGGTTGAAAATTATTGTTTTGTCTGATGGTATCGCGCTCCTTGAACATAATGGAGAGAAGAATCCGCATCTCTGGGTAAGTATTTCGAATGCAATTGAGCAGGTAAAAAACTTAGGGAAGGCTTTGTCTGATATGGATGCTGATCATGCTCAGTTGTATCAAAAGAATACGAATATCTATGTAGAAAAGCTTGAGAAGCTTAAAGAAAAAATGCATGCAGCACTTGCTTCGTATAGAGGAGAACAGATTGTCACGTTTCACGAGGCATTTCCGTATTTTGCCCGGGAGTTCGGTTTTCGCGTTGTCGCGGTGATTGAGAGAGAACCGGGAAGTCAGCCGAGCGCACGGGAATTGGCCGATACAATTGATGCTGTGAAGAAAAACAAGGTGCGTATTATTTTTAGTGAGCCGCAGTATCCGGCTGCCGCAGCGCACCTTATTGCCAATGAAACAGATGCGACCGTTTATGTGCTTGATCCCGCGGTTTCAGGTCCTGCGGATCGTAATGCGTATTGTACTATCATGGAAAAGAATTGTGCGGTTCTGGAAAAGGCATTTTCAGAAAGCCTTGTCCAAAAGGAGTAACCGGTGCCGAATACCTGCGAACATTGCTGTACAAAGATTGATAATCTGGGGGTTTCGTTCGGATGTTTTCCTGTTTTACAGGGAGTCAGCCTGCATTTAAACTGCCACGAGATCCTTGCGGTTATCGGCCCTAATGGAGCCGGTAAAACCACGCTTTTGCGCGCTATAGCAGGGGAGGTCGCCTATAGCGGGAGAATCAAATTTTTAATTCGCTCCGATCCCTCCAAAAAGCCGCGTTTCGGTTATGTTCCGCAAAAAGTACTTTTTGACCTTGATTCGCCTGTCAGCGTATTGGATCTGGTTGCTACGACAATTACCGATAAGCCTATTTGGGTTGGAATAGGCGCCTCGGTGAGGAGGCAGGCTCAACAAGTCCTGGAAAAAGTTGCTGCGGACGATCTTATTGATAAAAAGATCGGCGAGCTTTCAGGCGGGCAGCTGCAGCGAGTGTTGCTGGCGATGGCGTTAACTCCGGTGCCGGATTTGTTATTGTTGGATGAACCGGTTTCAGCGGTCGATGTTAAGGGTGCCGCGCTTTTTTACAGTGTTGTTGACAGTCTTAAGAAGGGATACGATATTTCAATTATTATGGCGACGCATAATTTGAACGATGTTGCTCCTTTTGCCGACCGGATGATCCTTTTAAATCATACGATTATATCTGAGGGGACCCCGCACGAGGTGCTTTCGGATAGGAAGACTATTGAAATGTTCCAAAAGAATCTATGACGATAAGCCAGGTTATTTATAACGGGATGCAGGCGTTTTTGCCTTTTAGCTGGGCGCAGTACGATTTTATGAAAAGCGCTCTGTTGGCGGTTCTTCTCATGACACCGCTTTTTGCTTTGGTTGGTACGGCAGTTGTTTCAAAACGCATGGCTTTTTTCTCGGATGTTTTGGGCCATTCTGCATTGACTGGTGTGGCGCTGGGTGTTCTTTTGGGAATGCCGGATCCTTTTTGGGCGATGCTTGTTTTTATCGTTGTTCTTGCGGTTTGCATGTATCTCTTTAAAGGGATAACCCGTGCTTCGTCTGACACCACCCTTGGCGTTTTTTTTGCGATAACAGTTGCGTTTGGCGTTATGATGCTCAGTAAAGGGGGCGGTTTCAATAAATATACCGTCTATCTTATCGGCGATATCCTGACGGTTTCTATCCGGCAGCTTGCGATTATGTCTGCGGTTTGCGTTGCGATCCTGACCTATTGGTTCATGTTCGGGAATAAGATCATACTTACCAGCGTTAATCCGGTTCTAGCGCGCAGCAGGGGGGTTTCCGTGGTGTTCATTGAAATAAGTTTTGTGATTGTCGTGGCTGTCCTGGTGGCTGTTTCTTTGAAAGTCATCGGGATCCTGATGATCAATTCGCTTTTAGTTTTGCCTGCGGCAAGCGCCCGCCTTGTGGCAGGTAATACGCGGGCATATACATTCTTTAGTGTCGTCATAAGCGTTATCTCCGGCGTGGCCGGGCTTATCTATTCGTATTATTGGGGGACTGCTTCGGCAGCAACGATTATTCTCTGGTGCGCGGGGTTCTATCTGCTTTTTGCGCTGGCGGGAAGGTTTGTAAGGTTTGGACGGAACTCAATTTTAAAAAATACTTGACGCGGTTTTTAAATGTGTTACGATATTCTGAAATATAACACGATAGAACTATGGCAAACCTAGTCAGATTTGGCGTTTCTCTGGAGCGTGATTTGCTGCGGGAATTCGACCAGCGTATACAAAGTAGGAACTACTCGAATCGCTCTGAAGCGATCCGGGATATGATCCGTCAGGAACTTGTGCAGAAGCAGTGGCAGGCTGATGACGAAGTCGCAGGGACTGTTACGCTTATCTACGACCACCATAAAAGAGAATTGGTCAATAAACTTATGGATATCCAGCATGATTTCGGAAAGATGATCATAGCGGCTCAGCATATTCATTTGGATCATAGCAATTGCCTTGAAATAGTTGTGGTGAAAGGGTCGGCGCGTGAAACTCAAAAACTTGCCGATATGTTAAAAGCAGTGAAGGGGGTAAAACACAGTACCTTGAGTATGTCAACAACAGGAAAGGGATTGAGGTAAGGGCATTTTTTTTAACCATCAGTAACACGAATATAATAATCGTAGCAAGTAAAATGGGGGGACGGTGAAGAAACTAATCGTAATAATGTTTGTTTGGTATAGTATGATGCTGGGGATATCATGTGCTGAAGATGTTGCGTTTGGCGACGAATTGAATGAACTTAAGGCACGGGTGCTTGCTTTAGAACAAAAAATTGCCGCGCAGGAAGCTTGTATGAACGAACAAAAACAGTGTATTTTTGAGCAGAATAAAAAGATCGCAGTATATGAATCAAAATTGACCCAGTTCGATATGGACTTACATAGGCAGTCAGGTGTTCCGATAAGTATTGCTGAAGGCCTGGAAATAGGCGCCGGCGGTACTATGATTGTTCAAGGGGCCAATAATGGCAATAACGCAGTAACTGATGTTGCAAAGAAAGTTTCGCGTACCGACGCTTCGTATTCAGCCGATATAACTATAGGTAAAGAATTCAAAGAGGCGCAGGGGAAAGCGTTTTTGCATCTTGAAGCAGGTCAGGGTGCAGGGCTTGAGGATGATCTAACGCTTTATTCGAATGTTAATCGTGATGCGGATAATGATAATACCGTGCGAGTGACCGAGTTCTGGTATGAACAGGGGTTTTTCAAAGGTAAAGCTGCGGTTACCTTTGGAAAGCTTGATCCGACCGCGTATTTCGATAATAATGAGGTTGCCAATGACGAAACAACACAGTTCTTAGGACGGTTATTCCGTAATTCGGCAACCATTGAATTTCCTGATAATAGCGCAGGTATTCGTACTGCCTATATGCCGTATGAATGGCTCGAGTTAGGGTATGGCGTTTTCGATGGTAATAGCGATTGGGAGAAGATCGGAGATAACCTGTTTAACATCGGACAGGCGACGTTTAAGACACACCTCTTCAATAAGGAAGGTACTTACCGTTTCCTTGGGTGGAATAATAATGTGTATCATACCACGTGGCTTGATACGGAGAAGACAAAAGAGTCTAGTTATGGTTTTGGTTTAAGTTTTGACCAGAAGGTTACGGATAGTATTACCGCGTTCTGCCGTTATGGATGGCAGAATCCGGAAGTGTATAATCCTGATATCATGGCAACCGGTGACCTGAATTATTCTCTTGAGCATTCCTGGAGTGCTGGTTTTCAGGTTGAAGGAAAACCTTGGGGTAGGGAAAAAGACGTTTTTGCTTTTGCTGTAGGACAGGCGATTGCTTCAAAAGAGTATAAACAAGCAGGAGAAGGGCTTGATCCGGCGCGTAAAGCCAAACCAGAGGGACATCTTGAGACGTATTATAGGATCCATGTTAATGACCATTTGTCGATAAGTCCGGATTTTCAATATATCTGGAATCCGTTCGGTAAGGATATTGCGGATGATACTGCGGGTATTTTTATCGGCGGCATGCGTGCGCAGGTTGATTTTTAATGAGGCCGCAACGTACGGGATGAGCGTACGCGAGTGAACATACGTTGTTTAGCCGAATTATTGATCACCACAATTGGATTTAGTGAAATCCCGCAAAGCGGGCACCCCTTGCCTGCGAGAAGATTTCGAAGAAATCTTTGAACGTATAGGCATAGGGGTTGAGCAAAGGGATGGTTTATGGAAGCGCCAGAGGCGCGACATTAACCATAGACTGCCTGAGAATTATTGAATATAACAAAAGGAGATAGTATGCATATACCAGATGGATATTTGGGGCCGGCAACATGCGGCGTGTTTTACGCTGTGATGGTGCCGATATGGGCAGTTGCTTCCAAGATCGTTAAAAAAACGCTTCAGGCAAAGCAGGTGCCGCTTTTGGCAATAGGCGCTGCGTTTAGTTTTGTGATCATGATGTTTAATGTCCCAATACCCGGCGGAACGACAGGACATGCGGTTGGCGGTGTTTTGGTTGCGATACTGGTGGGACCGTGGGCTGCATGTATTGCGATTACCGTTGCCTTAATTGTGCAGGCATTGTTGTTTGGCGACGGAGGGATTACCGCAATAGGCGCCAATTGTTTCAATATGGGGGTGGTGCTGCCATTCGTTGGATATTATGTATATAGGGCAATTAGTCATAATTCGTCAATAGTTTCTAACAGAAGAGTTATTGCTGCAGGCATTGCCGGATATATAGGTATAAATATCGCTGCTTTATTGGCAGGTATTGAATTTGGATTACAACCGATCGTACATCATACGGCAAGCGGACAGGCGTTGTATTGTCCGTATGGCTTCAATATTGCCGTACCTGCAATGGCAGGTGAGCACGTGTTAGTATTTGGCTGGGTTGAGGCAATTGTTACTGCGTTGGTGGTAAAATATCTTGCAAAACAATCTCCGGAATTGCTCAGGGAGGTGGCATAATGAAAATTATAAATAAATTATGGATTGGATTGGGGATTTTGATTGTGCTTTCTCCTCTCGGGTTAATTATTCCCGAACATTGTAAAGCGGGAAGTGCATGGGGCGAGTGGGGTGTTGATGAAATGAAAGAATTGGTCGGATATATCCCCTTGGGATTGGAGAAACTTGCGTCTCTTTGGAATGCGCCAATCCCTGATTATGCGTTTAAAGGATGGGAAGAGAAAGGATTAGTACACGTGAGTTTTGCGTATGTAATTTCCGCGATCGTAGGCATTACGCTTACGGTTGCGGTTGTGTTGTTGCTTGGAAAACTTCTTTCTCGTAAAGATGTGTAGTTCTTATTACACGGGATAGCGTAGAGGACCAAAGTTAGTATTGTTATTTGTAATTGGCGTGTTGAGTGATCAGCACGCCAATTTACATTTGCAGAGAATGCTTCGCGGGAGGTGGTATGATTGTTTTAACTGGTGGGGCTGGATTTATCGGGAGTTGTTTCTTATGGAAATTGAATGCGGCAGGTATTGACGATATTATTATCGTTGATGATTTTGGGAATCCCGATAAAAAATTGAATCTCATTGGCAAGAAATATAGGGATTTTATCCAGAAAGACGCATTTTTGCGTTTGGTCACTTCTGATAGCTTGGAGCCGGCAACATGTGTTATCCATATGGGTGCGTGCAGCTCAACGATAGAAACCGATGTCGACTATTTGCGGCGAAACAATTTTGAGTATTCTGTTAGACTTGCGGAATGGGCGTTGCGTAAGAAGGCCTCTTTTTTATACGCTTCATCTGCTGCGACATATGGCGATGGTCGATTTGGCTATGACGATAGTAATAAGAATACTCTGCGGTTACAACCATTGAGTCCCTATGGAGAGTCGAAGCAGCTGTTTGATCAATGGGTAGTGAAGCATGGATTCAACAAACGGGTAACTGGTTTTAAGTTCTTTAATGTGTTTGGTCCGAATGAGTATCATAAGAAAGAAATGAAAAGCGTTATTTGCCGCAATTATTATAGCCTTGCGGCTGGGAATCCGATGCGGCTTTTTAAATCGTATAATCCATCGTATCCAGATGGAACGCAAAAAAGAGATTTTGTTTATGTTTTGGATGTTATTGAAGCGATGTATTATTTCTTTTGTAACCCTCAGAATACGGGGATATATAATCTGGGGACAGGCAAGGCCCGTTCATGGAATGATTTAGCGGCTGCGATATTTTGTGCGCTTGGCGTTCCTCCGTCTATAACGTATGTTGATATGCCGGAAAATATCCGGGCAAAATATCAGTATTTTACTGAAGCAACGATGGATAAGATGCGACGTGTTGGGTATACGAAACCGTTCCGTTCGCTTGAAGAATCGGTCGCCGATTATTGCGAATATCTAAGGCGGAAAGCTAGGCTGTGAGAAAGGAGTTCTTCGATGCATGAACAGAAGTTTGCGAATGAAATTCTTTATCGGGTTATGGAAGTTCTTATTCGTTGCAGTCAGCCGGTTTCAGTTGTGGTGAACGTTCGTTTAAGCCCTGCTAGCCATGTTACGCCCGATGGGCTAAAGGGAGCATTTGAACTAACTGCGGAAGTTAACGACCTGCAGAATATTTCTTTAAATATAAAACCGATGGTTTTGGAAATTGTTTGTAATGACTGCGGAAAAATATTTGAAAGCTTGAAACTTTCCTTTCATTGCCCGGGGTGTTTAGGTACCAATATTTCAATAAAAAAACATGACGAGTTTGTGGTTGATAGTATTGAGATGGAAGAAGCCTGATCTTCTGCGTAAATGTATAGCGCTATTTGTATGGGGAGATGTATAATAATCTAAATTTTATGCTTAATCGTACTGGATTTTTGGCTGATGCACAATGATAGAGAATATACGTGATGCCTTAAAAGAGAAGATTTTGGTTTGCGATGGCGCGCTGGGGACGATGTTTTACAGCTACGGTATCCCTGTCGAGCAGTGTTATGAATCTTTAATTATTGACCGGCCGGAGTTGGTTTTATCTCTTCATCAACAGTATGTTGATGCCGGAGCGGATATTATTGAAACAAACACGTTTGGTGCAAATTCTGTTGCCTTGGCGCATTACGGACGTCCATTTGATGTACATCGCCTTAACGTGGCTGCGGCGCAGTGCGCGCGCCAAGCAGCGGGCAATAAGGTTTATGTTGCCGGGTCCGTTGGCCCACTTTTTGACAATAAGCTTTCCGAAGAGCATGTCGCTGATGTTTACCGCCGGCAGATCCTTGCACTTGCTGAGGGCGGGGTTGATGCGGTTATTCTTGAAACCTTTTCTAGTCTGGAACATATAAGAATAGCGGTGAGTGTTTGTAAAAGAGAGACGTCGCTTCCCGTTATCGCGCAAATGTCTTTCTTGAACGGGCTGCAGACGAGCTCCGGTGATACGATTCGCGTTATTATCGATGTTTTGAAAAATACAGGTGCTGATGTAATCGGTGCGAACTGCAGTTGCGGCCCGGCTCATATGGTAGCGGTGGTTAATGCGTTGTCCGGTTTTACGGACGGTTTTATTTCTGCGCAGCCGAATGCTGGATACCCTCAGACAATCGACGGTCGGTCAATGTATGTAACGAGTGCAGAATATTTTGCTTCTTACGCCTTAAAGCTTGCGCAAGCCGGAGCAAATATCGTTGGTGGTTGTTGTGGAACCACGCCGGAACATATTCGGTGTATGGTCGAAGTGGTACGATCTAAAAAACCTGTTTTTCGCACGCGTCATACGTGTGCTTCTATTCATGTCTCCTCACGAAAAGGTTTATTCCCGCACCATCCTGTTTGTCGTCCAAAGATCATTGTTGAACTGCTCCCTCCGAAAGATTCAAATGCAGAAAAATTAGTTGCAACTGCTTCTATGCTGCAAGCAAAAGGAGCGGAGGTTTTTAGTTTTCCTGAGAGCCCGTTAGCGAAAGTGCGTATGAGCGCCATTATTGCCGCGGGGTTGGTCAAACAAAAAACAGGCGCTGAGGTGATTTTTCATTGCACGTGCAGGGATAGGAATCTTATTGGGTTACAGGCAGATATTTTAGGGGCTTATGCGATGGGATTGCGTTCGGTGTTGGCGGTTACCGGAGACGCGGTTGCTTTAGGAGGGAATACGGAAGCATCGTCTATTTTTGACGTCGATTCGATTAAGCTGGTTACATTGATTCAGAATATGAAGCAGTCATATAATCTTGATTTTCGTATCGGCGTGGCATTTAACCCGAATAGCGGTAATGTTCAAGCGCAGTTTATGAGGTTGAAAAGAAAAGTTGCGGCAGGCGCGGAATTTGTTATGACGCAACCGCTTTACGATGCAGATGCGATTAAACGGCTGTCAGAGATGTCCGGTGAATTAAACGTTCCGATTTTTGCCGGTATTTTGCCCCTTGTCAGTAAACGAAACGCAGAGTTTTTACACAATGAAGTCCCCGGTATGCGCATACCGGATGCTGTCCGCAATCGCATGGATATTAATGACAAGGAAAAGGCACAACAGGAGGGAATCCGTATTGTGTTGGAGCTTATTCAAGCGACGAAGCAGACGGTAAACGGATACTACTTGATTTCTCCTCTTCATAAGTATGAAATTTCAGCACAGATCATTCATTGTGTCCATGAGGGAATATACTGTGGCAATGACGTCTGATCAACCACGGATTTTTATTACTGGAGCAACCGGATTTATAGGTGCTGCTGTTATTAATGAGTTGGCTGAACGCGGATATCATGATATAACTGCTTTGGTACGGGAACATGCCGATACGCGTTTTCTTAAAAGTAAGGGGGCATGTTTGGTAATCGCAGATATAACGGATCCCTCTAGTTTAGATCGGGTTCTTGGTTCGTTTGATTATGTTTTCCATTGTGCTGGTTTGATAGATAATGATGATACGGCTGGGCTTGAACAAATTAATGTCTGTGGGACTGAAAACGTCGCGCGGTGGGCTTTTAATCGCAGTATTCGTAAATTTCTTTATACCAGTTCAGTTGCGGTTAACGAAGGGAACGATTCCGAGATTTTGACCGAGGGATTAGCGTATCATGCGCTTTGTCCATACGGCATTTCAAAGATTGAAGCGGAGAAAAACGTCGTGAAATATATGCGTCAAGGATTTCCTGCGGTGATTGTGCGTCCGTGCATGGTATATGGCCAAGGGGATCCGTATTGTATGCCTTTTTTGATACGTTATATTCATCAGCCTTGGGCTTGTATGCCATTTTGGGGACGAAGAAGATGGCATTTGGTTTCTGTCCGTAACGTCGCTGCCTGTTTGGTTTCTTGTATGGAGGATAATCGTGCGCTCGGTCAAATATTCAATATAGCTGATAGCGATATCCTGACGGTACGTGAGATCATGCGAATCCTTTGCGAGGTGTTTTTGTTACAATCTCCGTTTTCGGTACCAGGCTGGTTTGCCGATCTTGTCAAACGTATTCCTGTGTTAAAAGATACTATGCAATTACCCGCAAACAATCACACGTACAGCATTGAGCGAATTAAGGACTTTTTGGGGTTTGTTCCTCCGTATCGATCTCAGGGCGAATTGAAATTAGCCGCCGAGTATTTCTTAGAGGCACAGTTGACCCCGAAGAAAGGTATTCTGAATGAAAAATAATATGTTTATAGAGCGTTCGATCGTGGGTGCTCTTGCATTTTTGAAGGAGTCACTTTTTGCCGAAGAGTACGCGCTTCGTTACGGGTTTATGCAGTCACTGGATCCCCGGGCAAAGATCATCGGGATAGTGATGTTCATCGCCGCGATTTTGTTTACCAGGAGTATTCGTGTCATTACAGTGTTGTATGGGGTTTGTTTGTTGCTGGCGTTTTTTTCAAGGATACATCTTCTGTTTTTCCTCAAAAGGACATGGGTGTTCATTCCGATCTTTTCCGTGTGTATCGCCTTACCGGCATTTTTTAGTATTGTTACGCCCGGGGAACCTCTTTGGTCAATACAGGGGGCAGGCTTTGTGTTGACGGTAACAAAACAAGGTTTTTATGGAGCAATTTTGTTTATTGCGCGCGTAACCGCGTCGGTATCATGTGCGATCCTGGTAAGTATCACAACCAGGCATTTTGTGTTATTAAAAGCCTTGCGTGTTTTTGGGATTCCTTCGGTTTTTGTGATGACGCTCGGGATGTGTTATCGGTATATTTTT